>Ga0207100_1121_pt1 | contig 17820 bp, 31 predicted proteins | sample Alteio_BWMinHeat_82_FD_153520 | JGI IMG/M metagenome (GOLD analysis project Ga0207100, IMG submission 153520) | Enriched cells from forest soil in Barre Woods Harvard Forest LTER site, Petersham, Massachusetts, United States -... | ecosystem: Environmental > Terrestrial > Soil > Temperate forest >...
CGAAAGATTGTTCAACAGCATCCTACCTACAGTCGGACGGCGCGGGAATGGCCCGAATGTGCTATTCGCCTGCCCGTTAGTAATCGGGGAGGCGGTTACTTCAGCGAAATTACTTTCTTTGCAACGTTGTAGCCCTCCACTCGCAGGGCCGGAACAAGGCCGCCGGACGCGGATTGGCTAAGTTGGGTGGCGAATTTCGCCGTGATCGTCCGGACTTCGTGCGGAAAAATCGTGATGTAGTTGTCGTCATAGGTAATCGGCAGAATCTCGTTTCCGTCAGCTCCTTGCGTGACTTCCGCACGCACGAAAAACGCCACCCGGTTCGCAGGATTCGCAAGCGTGATGGTCACCTGCTTTTCAGCGTTCCGGTCGGAGACCTGGGCGGACACATCGAGGTCGCTCCGCGGCATTTTCTTATACTGCTTCCGACTAAGCCGATCCAGCGCTCTGCCGCAACGGCTGCCATCGGCGACCGCCAGCACGTCCTGGCCATAACTGTCGAAGCTGTGCACGTCTAAAGCATTACCGTGGACGAACCGTCGTGCCTCATCCAGCCGCATCCAGTCAATCGCGAAGCGCTGGGCAAAATAGATTCCGCCGTTGACCGAGAGATCGCTCGAGCGGTGGATCGAATCTGCTCCGCAACATCCGTTGACCGCCACCCAGCCGTTGCCCGAGAGGGGCGCGCTGATGACGGGGAGCTTGCGCGAAATATCCAAGGGCGCCACGGTATAGCCGAGGAGAACTTGCGCCGTCGGCTTAGGTCCAGGCGACGGAGCGCCGAGCATGTCGATATGGTGCATCAGATGTTGGGGCAGCGCGATCGCGGGGTCAAGGCTGAGATCGATCAGAAAGAGGCGGGTGCTGTTGAACTCGATCGTTGGATTCTCCACTGTCAGCCGGCCGTCGTCCGCAAACACGATAACAACCCCGTGCCGTCGTAACTGGCCAGAGTTTTAGATGGGTTCGATCCGTCGACCACTTCGATCTTTTTCAGGGTGGCGGGGGGTAGGACTCGTATTCGTCAAGACCAGCTCGTAGACCAGGTGCACTCGCCCATCCGTTCCGTGGAATGGCCGCGTGTTCGTGGTGAGCGGAGAGACCACCAACGGTGTGAATTGATCAGACCTCGAACTCGCATAAGCAGACAGCAGCGGGATTACAAACAGCACCAGCAGATAGAATGGTCTTCGCATGACCGGAAATTCTACCCGACTCGTCAGCGATGCGCCATTGCACCCGAGGTCAGAACGGTCAACTGATCTAGTATTTTCAATCACTTCCCAGCCTGCACCGGTGGCGAAACTGACTGACGGAGATGCGAGTGAAACTCCCCACCCAAAACCTGGAATATGGCGTTAACATGGAGGTCCATTTCGGAGTAAACAGGCCACCAGACTGGTGCTTCATGAAACTTACCGACGCTATTGAGTCGCTCCTAAAGACCAAGGTTGATGACAGGGTTCTGTTTGTTACTCCCGATCAGTCTGTTTATGAAGCAATCGTTCAGATGGCGGAAGAGGGCGTTGGCGCATTGATGGTTATATCGGAAAACCGACTGGTGGGTGTCGTGTCGGAACGTGATTATGCACGCAAAGTAATTCTCAAGGGCCGTTCCTCGAAGGTCACCAAAGTCCGCGAGATCATGACGAGCCCGGTTGTATTCGTGACTCGGCGGAATACCGTGGACGAATGCATGGTCATCATGACCACGCATCATTTTCGCCATCTTCCCGTGGTCGAGGGCAACTCTGTAGTAGGGGTGGTTTCTATTGGCGATCTGGTGAAGTGGATTATCTCGGGACAGGCACAGACAATTAAGGAACTGGAAGGTTATATTACTGGAAAATATCCTGGCTAAGGCCCGTGCATTGCTGCCCGACAAGTGCTGTACGGCAATTATATGGATTGGCAGGGTGCTTATTTACTGAACAGTAACTCACAAAGTACCCGATTGCCTGCACCACTGATTGGCTGTGTTGTTGGTTCGTGGTAGTGCGCGGCGGATATAGGTTAAGACGTGAACCAAGAGGCCAATAAGGCTCAACATAAGCCGGTTTTGAACCTGCAAAGCTTCCAGCGACTTCTGGCCGCCGCGTACATGCTACAGGTGCACAATAATCGTCAGACCTCGATCCGGTCAGTCCAACACGTGGACACGAGGCTCGCAAGTTGTTTAGCAACCGAGATCGTTGTCCAAAAACAAACTCCAGCTGTGATGATTCGAGAGCAAAAGCTTCGGGCAGGTCAACGTGATGCTGGCAACGAGATGGCAAAACAACATCCTTATCCGGCCACGCTGGTACCCTTCGTTCGAGCTACCATTGCGCACAGAATGAATGTTGGGTTGAGGAGGCCGATGTCTTGGAGGACGGTGGAAGCGCTCGCAATAGCCATCGTCTTTTTCATGATAATGGGCTTGTCGATTCATGACCTCTCAGCGGTTCCCGGCCGTACATCGGTGGCGTCGGGAACGCTAGACGGACAAAATGTCCTTCAACTCACGAGGCCAACGGAAAAGGTCGTGGCATCGAGTCAGCCTGTCGTGACTCGAGACCCTCGCCAATCGCTAGGTGAAAGCGAAGCCGATATCGTTGCCGAGGACATCGTTATCCGTCACCAAAAACGCGATGTCGATCTCTCGAGTAAGCCTAGCGCTCGGTCACCTTTCGGCCGGGATGCAGATATTTTCGCAGCCGAGACCGTGGTCCAATACGGTTACGATGTGAAGGTGTGGTCAAGAAAGCCTGAGAGAGCCACCCTCAATCGTCTTGGCATTGAGCCTCGAAGATAGAGATAGAAGAAGCGTCGCTATGCGGAAGTGGTAGCACCGGGATAAAACAAAAATGCCCGAAATCCCTGCGGATAACGGGCATGCTCCGTTGGTTACTTAGACTGCCTGAACGTTTTCAGCCTGCCAGCCCTTTGGCCCCTTGGTCACGTCGAACTGCACGGCTTGCCCTTCTTGCAGGCTGCGAAAGCCGCCTGCCTGAATAGCGGAGAAATGCACGAAGACATCCTCGCCAGTTTGACGGCTGATAAAACCGTACCCTTTGGCGTCGTTAAACCACTTTACTGTTCCTTGTTCCATTGATATTCCTATTTTCTATTTTGTGAATTTAGGCTGAGAAGAATCGCTGCCGGTGAGTAGGAGTGACGCTGGTTGGCGGTACCGACTTCAACTGCGGATGAAATCAACTTAGCTGATAGTGGTTGGATGTCCGGTACCGGGAAACGACTCAAATCTTTCAAAGCCTATCGCTTCCGCGATACTTTGCCCGGAAATGGCAGAGAAGGCGCAAGCGTGACCGAACTCAGTCACGTTTTCGAACACGTGACCCTGAAGGGAAACCACCCGCAGTCAACTGATACTGTTTTCGCTCACTTCCCTGCCCGCCCGGGTGGCGAAACTGGCAGACGCACCGGACTTAAATTCTTTTTTCTCCGATGCACTCAAACGCACTAGAGTGCACGGTGATGCGATGCGCTTTGTTTACCCCGGGTTGAGGGTCCACGCGATGCCAGAAGACGCCCCTGCCCCAAACCCCGCCTATGGGTTTGGTTCAAACTGACGAAACCGCTCCGAACCACAGGTCGTCATGAAGTAACGACTTGTAAACTAAACATTCTGCACAAAGTGAGAAATGAATGGCCTGGACTCCATCCGCGGTTCATCGAGTTCAAAGCTCCTGTAGCCAAGAGGACCCACAGTCCAATTACAGTCGACTAAGCTGTACTACCACTGCTCCGTATGCCTTGTCAGCACCGCCCGTGCTCTGCATGTTGTTGATACTACGTTTGATCGTGTTTTCGAATCCCACCCTCTACGCCAGTTTTTCTTGCCTTAGTTTTCAACAACTTGCAGTTTAGTGCTACTGAGGTGTGCTAAGCAATCGCACTGCTGGCGCCGGAGCGGTCAAGCTACACCCCGCGACTGCCACGGCTCGATGCGCTTATCTAACCAAATCACTCAACCTCTTGAGGCTCGCTTGGCCCGCAGCCGAGAATTTTCTTGGGATTTTAATGTTTACCGCCCTCTACCCGTGGGAAACTGTGGGCCATGCCGAAGGCAAGCGAGCATCCTCCGACCCACGAGGACCGCAAGGCTCAGAAGCTAATGGAACGCATTGACAAGAAGCAAGAGCCCCAGGAAAAGCCGATCCGAGAAGACTCTGGCCAAGCCGACAAATCGAAAAGTTAAATTATGCCGCGTCGGAGGGGTCAACTTCGGGCAAACGGAGTGCACTGGGCCCGGTCCCACAATATTGGACATTAATCCCATTCTCCGACGGTAGATTCTGAACTATGTAGAATCCTACGCGCTGCGGGCGCTTCTAGTTGACCCGGCAATAGCAATAGAGGAATTGTTGGGTGGTTCCAAAGGGAGTCTGATGGAGCTCCTTGGAGCTTTCAACCAGGCGGAAGCGCGCACCAAATTCGCCGTGAAGCGATCCGGCGTCATAGCGCACTACTTGGAGCCCGCTGCACCTCATAGGGCCTTCTGGCCCAAACGTGCTTACGATGACGTGGCCGGCAGGCTTAATGCTGTGGGCAACCTGCCGTACGTAAGCAGTCCGCTGCTCGGGCGCAGTGAGAAAATGGAACACTGCCCGATCATGCCAGACGTCGTACACACCTTGTTCAAGCTCGATTTCGGTGATATCGCCGACGAGCCAACGTACCTGCTCTGCGACCGAACCCAATCGCCGTCTGGTGATGTCGATCGCGGTCTGCGAGACGTCGAGGATCGTGGTGTTCTGATATCCGCGAAAAAGAAGATCGTCAACCAGGGTTGATTCTCCGCCGCCAACGTCGATGATCGAAGCTGCCCGTGCATCCGCCGCCCGCTCAATCAGCGCAAGCGATCTCTCAAGGTGTGGACGATACCAACTGACGGCATCCGGTGCCTTGGTCAGATATACGTTTTCCCAATGTCCCTTTGTGTCCATAGAACAGCCTACTGACAGTTTACCGCCCGAACGGAGTCTGCTGTGGGAACCTAGGATTGAGGATCCGCAACGGTATGTGAACTAGTGAGGGAAGCTGCCCGAATGCAGGACGCGCTCGGCTTGAAGAAGATGACGGCGTTCATGGCCGACAATGATCTGGAGTCCGGTACCGACGGTGAATCGAATTCCCGGGATAAACGGATTCCAAAAGCGAATCCGGTTGACGTTTTTGGCGCGCGCGCGGACCATGAGTTCCCGGCAGGATTCGTTTCCGGCGAGAAAGCGTTCGAGAACGGAAGCACCAACGTGCGCCGTGGGCCTAATCTTCGGTGGAGCCGGAGCTCCCTTGGTGACCGGCGACGGCTCGATAAAGCTGCGAATAAACCAGCGCCCGAACCATCCGGGAGTAATCTGCTCGACCGGAAAATCCGGTTTCTTGTTGACCGCAACGGAGATGGGCGGCAGATAGGCTTCGTTCGTGATGCAGAGATGCTCCAGACACTGGCCCACACTCCAAGAGCCGCGCGCCGGTTGCCAATTGAGCTGTTCCTCGGTGAGTTCAGCGACGAGCTTCTTGGCGGCCTGGTCGTTGGCGTCCAGGTCCGCAGCAAGGCGGACGGACCAAGCGGGCGTGCCCCTTTCCTGTGGTACGGCCATAACGCGGATCATAGCTAAGATAGCGCCGCATCGCCGGCGAAGGCTCGAACCGCCTTGGGCTGAGGACGCACCAGCAAATAGAATGCGGCCACGTGCGTGATCATCAGCAAGGGCACATAGATGATCGGGATCGCGTATGCGGCGCCCAACTGCCCCGCCAATGCAGGAAGGCCGACCTGAGTGGCGTGGTAATAGTCAAGGATGAGGTCGACCGCTCCCACGAGATTGAAGGCAACTACGAACAGCCAAAAAAGTGGACGCATTCTTACCGTGAGAAGCGCGAGGATGGCGAGCACCCCGGTTGCCAGGTCCCAGTAGGCGGCGAACGTGCCGAAGCCAGCGGCTGGCAGACTCGGGCCGACGACGCCTGGAAGGATAAAGACGAGCCCGAAGAAGCGGAAGCTGTGCAGCGTAGCGATGGCGCGTTGCGCTTCGACCTGTTCCATTGACTTGAGCCTGGGCAGGAGGTACGCGCGGAAACAAAGCAGCCACGCGACATAACCAAGAATGAGATGCAGATTGAAGATGGTTTCCGGTGACATTTGACCTCCTATCTCAAGAGTATCCCGAGCGGCAAGAGTGGCCCGACCGGAATGAACTGCTCGTCCATTAGGTTTTCCTTCGAGAGAGGTAGGCTTTCGATGAGGGCCCGAGCCTCCGCCACGTCCTTGCAGTTCAGTATGAAGATGACGCCCCGGCCGTCGCCGCGCGTGAACCACTGCTGAATCTTGCCGTCGAGATATAGGGGAACGGTCGCACGAATTTCGGCGGGCATGATTTTCATGATTTGCTCGGGAATAACCCCCGGTTTTGGCGTAAGGATCGTTAGCACGCCGGTGATCTTGGGCTGCGGCGGTATGGACTGGCCTTGCGCCATGGGTGCGAGGACCGTCGCGAACGCCAGCAACAGAGAGGACATTTCAATATTCATGGTTCAGCTCCTTTGATTCCTTGCGCAATCATCACGTGATGGTACTACTAGGTACCACTCAAATGATGGTACTATGTGGTACCAGCATTGTCAATAGGAGCGGGACGGCTATGGCATCGGTGTCAAAACGCCGCCAGAAAGGCGGCGACGAAACCGCGGTGCGCGAGCGCATCCTTGAGGCGGCCTTTGCGGCGTTCATAAAGAGCGGCTACGCAACGGCCAGCACGCTTGAGATCGCGACGCGCGCGTGTGTTTCGAAGCGAGAGCTTTACGCGCTAGTTGGCAACAAACAGGAAATGCTGATCGCCTGCATCAGCGAGCGCGCCAAGCGATTTGACGTGCCCGCTGAGCTGCCCGTGCTGCGCGATCGCGAGACCCTAGAGCAGGTGCTGGCTTCTTTCGGGGCGAAACTCGTCCGCGAGATAAGCGATCCCACGGTCATTGCGGTATTCCGACTAGCGATCGCCGAGGCGGTCCAGGCCCCCGAAGTGGCGCGTGCAATCGACTCTAGAGGACGCGAGGCAAGCCGCGCCGCCTTGCGTAAAATCATGGCCGGGGCCCAGGCGTCCGGACTGCTCGCAGGCCTTCCTGCCGAACTTGCTGAGCAGTTCTCCGGGCTGCTCTGGGGCCACTTGATGCTCAGCCTACTGCTCGGCGTCGCCGAGCGACCGACCCCCCGCGAAATCGCGAGGCGTGCTCGCGACGCAGCAGCCGCCTTCCTGCAACTTCATCCGCTACCGAAGGACGCGCCAGCCTGTTGACAACTCCCCCTCCTGTTGAGAACCATGCGCTGTCCCAATTACGATCCTTCGACGGGCGAGGCGCTGACGAGTATTGGGCGAAGGCCGTCGAGCAGCCTGGCGGTCACCCTAGAGGCACTTCCAGGTCCTTAGCGGCTTGACGGATAGAACGATCGTACTATATAGTACGATCGTTCTATGAAACCGGCCGTCCTCTACCACACCGATCAGGCCACCGAGACCCGTCACGAGATCCTACGGGTCGCAGTAGACATAGCGTCTGCGGAGGGATTGGAAGGTCTCTCCATCGGCCGCCTAGCCTCCGAATTGCAGATGAGCAAGACCGGCATATTTGCTCATTTTGGATCCAAGGAGCAACTACAACTGGCGGCGGTCGAGACAGCCAAACAAATCTTCCTTGAACAAGTAGCGCAGCCTGCTTTGCACAGTCCGCGAGGTCGCCCCCGTCTCAAAGCCATGCTTGAAAACTGGCTAGGCTACGTGGAGAGAATTGTGTTTCGCGGAGGGTGCTTCTTCGCGGCGGCATCCGCCGAGTTCGATAGTCGTCCGGGTGTTGTACGGGAGCAGATTGCCAAATTAACGAACGCGTGGATAGTGGCATTGCGGGAGGAGATCGAGTGTGCGCAGTCGAAAGGGGAGATTCCGGGCTCCATAAAACCGGCGCAGCTTGCTTTCGAACTCCACGCCTACGTCCAGGAGGCAAATTGGGCTTTCAAGCTGTTTAATGACAATTCTGCCTTCCTGCTTGCCAGACGCGCGATCGCGACCCGCATCGATGCCGCGTCGGCTAAACAACTCAGCAAGAAAGCCAAACGATGAGGTGCACATTTATGGACCAAACAGTAGATGAATATCAGGGACTCCTGAAGAAGGCGCTCGCTGGCAATGCAGTGTTCTCGGTTATCTCCGGTGTAGCAATCCTGATTGCCAATCGTTGGTTGGTGAAGTTCTTGGGGCTTCCAGACAACGTCAATCTGGCCCTCCTGGGCATTAGTCTGATCGTTTACGCTGTGCTTCTGGGGCTCGGCGCCAGGAAGGCAAAGATAAAAATCACAGGTGCCTGGGTTGCGATCATCATGGATGTTGTCTGGGTAATAGGGAGCTATGCGCTAATTGTGGTCGTCCCTTTCAGCGTTGGAGGAAAATGGGCCGTGGCGTTGGTGGCCGAATTGGTTCTGGCTTTTGCCGTGCTGCAGTGGATGGGGGTACGTAGAATCCTCAAGAGCCGGCGATACGCATAAGCGGTTCGGGTAGTGCGGCGGATGAGTCGCTTGGTTTGACCCATTGGTCTGGAGGTGTTCTCCTGAACGAGCATCGACGAAACTGGCACCTGTGGGTCGGATTCGTACTCTGCATTGTGGGTTTTGCCAGCTTGCCTGTACTCGCCCGCTTTCCGGCAACGCGAGATGTGCCTTGGGTGAACTTCCTATTTCTTGGAACCGGCCTTACGCTTCTGTTTGTCGGCTTGACGCGTGCCTTTGACCAGCCGCAGCAATATCGAGGAAAAATCACCGGGACAATTCTAGGCTCACTCAGTGTCCTAATTGTGGGCCTTTTCTGTTTCGTCGTCTTCACCAGACTCGACAATTGCCAGCGTCTACTGGGGCGCCGAAAGTTGGAGAGAAGGCTCCTGAGTTTGTACTGCCAGACACGAACAATCAGCCGGTTTCCCTCGCCAGCTTGCTTTCCACACCTTTGGTAAATTCGCAGACGCCTCCCAAGGGAGTGGTCCTTGTCTTCTATCGGGGCTATTGGTGACCGTACTGCAACTCCGAGTTACGGAGTATCGAAAAGCACTTGAAAGATATTGAACAACTCGGCGTACGGCCGGTGGCAATCAGTGTGGATACGCCTGAAGTGTCACGCGACCTGTGCCGGAAAGTGGGATACACATTCACGTTTCTTTCCGATCCAAAGGCTGCAGTGATTCGCCGTTATAACCTGCTTCACCAAGGGGCGGGAGTGAAGGGACAAGACATCGCCCGACCGGCGGAGTTCCTCTTGGATTCTTCCGGTGTGATCCGCTGGGCCAATCTAACTGAGGACTATCGCGTGCGGGCACGGCCCGACCAGCTCATCAAGCAAGCCAGGGATTTGAAATAGCTGCATGGCCGAGCGAACTAGGGATTCACGAAGCCTTCCCATGCTGCCTGCGCAATACGGATGACGGACTGCAGGGAGCCAAGGGTTGCTTATCTGACCTGGTGGAACTTCCAATCCGCACCAGCCTTTCGTCTCAAGGACCGTGGCCGAAGACTAGCCCTGTCTCGCTCCTTCGTCCGGGCTGGAGTTCCCCGTTCAAACGGGTCACGGTTCTCCCCGCCAACACTTCAAAGTTGCAGAACCGCCTCGGGGACCCACTCGGCGTTGGCGGAGTTGCACTGCACGAATGGGTTTCAATATTCGTACTTTTCAGGCCATGCTGGGCGAGGACGGTGGGATGAAGGATTGCAGGGCGCAGCCATATAAAGAAATAGGCCAGATCAGGCAGGAGGTTGAATTGGAGAAATGAAGCGTGCAACTCTGTGCCAGACGAGGGGATCGGTATTCGACGTGCGGATTGACGACACAGAAGAGATAAAGGCTCGGGTCGAGATGCGGATTGACTCAACTGCTCCTTCCGAGTTTCAGTCTAGCCCTGCAATGCTTGATCAATCTTATCAGCGTCGAATCCCACAATTACCGAACCGTCGATGACGATCACGGGAGTGGTCATATACCCAAGCTTTTTTAGATCGATTAGAGCGCTACGGTCTACCGCGATGTCCTTCTCATGAAACTGTATGCCCTTTTGCGAAAGATACTCTTTCGCTTGGTCACAGAACATTCACCCGTGCTGGGAATAAACGATGACGTTCTTCATTACTTATCACTCCCGTTGGGTTCACTTCGCCTGTTATCAGGCCCTTGATGGCATTCTTTGCTCCGTTAATCACGTCGCGGACCGGGCCGCTAGAGTAAACCGGCTTGGGCGGAGTGTCTTGCCACAATGTTCCGGGCGCATACACCGCGATGGAGTCCCATACCACGGTCGAGCGGTCGCGTTCTCCCAACAAGTGAGACAAAACCCGTTTCCGATCCCAATACTGCGAAGCTCGTACATCGGAAATGCGGGCCAGCGCAGCGGTCGAAGGAGCCGCGAAGTCGGTAGCCAGTACCGGTTCCCACACAACAAAAACGCGGACATTCGCACCATTGTTTTCTTGCAGCAATTGTTCAGTTGCAGAGGCCCCCTGCAAACAATACGCTCAGGTGGGCGACAGTAGGACGAGAACGCGAATGGAAGACGCTGAATCGTTGAACGCCCCTCTTAGAGGCGCAAGATCGCTCGAAGAAAAACTCACGAGACGCGGCTGTCCTTTGGGCGTCGAGCTTCCGCCATAGAAATAGTACGCAGCCCCAAGCAGCGCTAGAGCGATCACAACAAAAAAGGCTCGTTTTCGATTCATGATTTACCCGCCAGGATGTCGGCAATGATATTGGCGATCACCTGTGGGAAAAATATGAACAGGAAAACCATGATCGCCGAGAACCACAAGAGAACAGTGGTAATCCTGCTGGGCTTGCAGTTGCATTGTTTTGCCCGCCAGGATTTATAAAAGCCAAACGCGATGAGCAAGACCGATGCGACGAGCAGGTACGGCCGCAGCCTGCCCACAAAGGCCGATGTGCCCGCCGCTCCAGCTGCGAACACGAATGGCAGAAGGGGCAGACAGCAGCTTGACGCCACAATCACGCTGCCGAGCGCTGCCAGGCTGGTAAACGCCGTGCTCACGGAACCGGGCTTATTTCTTTGATGTTTTTCTTCCACTTGTGGCATGCCTGTTTCCGTTAGAACCATTCATTCGGTCAAGCCTTTTGAGTAGCGGGCAACTGTCCCCATGCTTGACTGCCCGTTTAAGGCGCAACTCACGATTGCAGTTCCGCATTGCCCCGCTGAGTTCCGCTTCGAGGCACACGAGGCTTTTGATCTTCTCGCGCACGTCCGTAAGCTTGCGACTAAGCATGGATTGCACATCTGAACAAGTGTGGTCCTTCTGCCGTAACGCCAGCAGTTCCTTAATCTCGATCAGAGAAAAGCCCAATTCCTGCGCGTGCCGAACAAATTTGAGGTCGCTAATCTGTCCCTCATCGAAAAGACGATACCCGCCGGCGCTGCGAGTCGTACCCTTAATGAGTCCGAGCCTTTGGTAGAAGCGGATCGTATCCACACTGACGCCGGCGAATTTCGCGGCCGGCCCGATGTGAACTGCCTCTGTCATCCATTCGAATGATAAACCCTGGAGTTATGTCCAGAGTCAAGAAAGAATTCTCGATAACGGGAGAGCTGCAACGCCGGGCATGTGGAAGCCTTAGTGTTTCGAATACGGGCCCCCCGTAAGAGATTCCGCTGGTCCACAGCTCGGCCATATGCGAACTGTTCGCCAGGTTTGTTTTGTCCAAAATAGTGCTGGCGAATTCTTCGCGCTGGGGAAACCTGCTGCGCTATACTCGACAACGTGCGGATGCGGGCGTCTCGAATAGCGGCTGTGGTTGTTCTGCTGACCGTTTGCGCGCTTCATCTCCGAATCTGACCTGTTTAATATTGTTGCGAAGAACATCTTCGCTTCCCGCACGCAAAAATCCTTTCTTTCGACGCAATGCGGTTTCTTCTTGCTGCTTTTTGATGCTACGAGTCCTCCCGCCCTGCCTCTCTCCGTCTCTAGAAATCCTCGATAGCTGGCCCCAGACGCGCACAGGAAGTGGTTCGCCTTCTCCTGCGCCGCGTAGGGGCCGTCCTTGCATTCGATCAAGACAATCTGTTGGTTTTTCCTGCGAAGCTTTGAAAATAGGTGGCTTGTGATTCGGCATTGCAGTTTGTTTTCCGTGCGTCGTGCTGTTGTCGAGACGGCAATCTCGTCCGCTTTGTTGTTGGGCGGTCCTAATGGTTCCGCTCAAGCTTCGCGAGTTGCGGCGAGTCTTGAGGGTACCGTCAGTGACAGCAGCCGCGCCGTGATACCTCAGGCGACGATTGCACTGCGCAACACTCTGACAACTCAATCGCGCGCCATAAGGACCGATGATCAGGGTTTCTTCCGGGTAGATCAGTTGGCAGTCGGTACCTATGAGGTTCGTGTGGAGCATCCTGGTTTTGCCCCTTACCACCACGCCGGCGTCGTCTTAAGCCTCGGGCAAACGAGTTTTATGTTTCACGAGGCACTTTCGATGGCACGGAGATCTTCAGGCGTAAGGTCAGTAAGGTCACTGTGGGGCCGATAATCGAGACGAATAGCGAAGAGGCGCGCCATTGCAAACAGAGCGTGAACACAGGAACTTTCTTCCCAATTCATCTTTGAAGTAAGGCCCACCTTCGTGTTGAGCAGATCAACTCCCGGACAACTTTCGTTCTTTTCGTTTGACTGTGTCCATTTAAACTAGCGCGCAAAGAGCCTGACTGGCTCGCCGCTCGCCTCTGATCTATAGTGAAGCTCGGAGGACAGCATGAACATGCAAACGGTGAGACTCGAAACGAAGGACCATGAACTGATAACCGAGCTCGTTCCTCCTTCTTCCAAAGTGTCAAAGCAACGGCCGCAATCTTGCGTGGACATACTCCAGCTTATTCTTGCACCAGTCGATGAAATTCCCGATGAACCGGGAGACCACCTCTTGGAGATTGAAACGTCATCCTTGGCCAGGTAGTCTCCTTGTCGCGAGTGGTAAAGTCTTTGCACCGCGCGAACGTTGAGGAGCGGCTTCCTTTCAGGTCGCAAGTATGTCTCCTTGCCGCGTTTGGAGGTTAGTCATGGCAACCCAGCCGCTTAGCCCTAGTGGATTGAAATTGCAATTGGAAGAGAAGCCTAATGAAACCATCATCCACTGTAAGGGTAAGATTACCGCGGAAAATTTGGAGGTGTTTCAGAGGGAGATTCGCGATCTGATGCCTGAATCGCGCGATCCAATCGCTGCGATTGCCTACAGAGTCGTGCTTGATTTGAGCAATGTTTCGCACGTCGACAGCTCTGGTCTGGGCGCGCTCTTGGGAGCATGGACCGCAGCACGAGACAAGGGCTGCGACCTCGAAATCGCAAACCTGAATCCGCGAGTCGAGAAACTTGTGGAGATAACGAAGCTGGACACTGTCTTCAAGCGTGGCAGGATCGTGGCGGCAGGCGGCTCCCCGTCGACGCCGCTGGGTATCGAGGGCGCTCTCACTGCGCTGGACCGAGAAGAGGCTTGTCAGCAAGCAATCGATGCGGGGATGGTCGTTCACCGTGCCGATCCGCTCAATTGCGAGACCGCCATTCCCGCATTGATCGGCGGCGTGGTAATGCCGAATGCGAGGTTCTACGTTCGTAACCACTTTCAGGTTCCGAGGCTTGATCCCTCAAGCTGGCGCCTGAATGTAGTTGGCCTGGTCGAACGCCCTTTGAGCCTTAGTTTGCGCGACCTTATGAAGATGCCGTCTCAGACCCAATTCGTCACTTTGGAGTGCGCTGGAAATGGCCGATCATTGCTGAGCCCGCGTGTGAATGGCGAGCAATGGAACTTAGGAGCCGTTAGCACAGCCGAATGGACGGGCGTACCACTCGCGGAGGTTCTAGACCGCGCAGGCATTAAGCTGAGCGCGAGAGAGGTAGTGTTTCGGGGCGCCGACAGCGGCAAACTTGATACCAGCAGCGAACCAATTCGCTTCGAGCGTAGCCTCAGCATGGACGACGCTCAGGGGTCTGAGGCGCTGCTTGCCTACGCCATGAACGGGGAGACGCTCCCGATCCAGCATGGCTATCCGTTGCGAGTCATCGTTCCTGGGTGGTATGCCGTGGCATCGGTCAAATGGCTCACCGAGCTTGAGGTGATCAGTGGGCTGTTCAGTGGTCATTACCAGACCGAAACATACTTCTTTGAGTGGCAGCGGGGCGAACAAGTAGTGAGAGAGCCGATATCGTTGCAGCGCGTCCGGAGTCTGATCACCGAGCCGGAGCCCGACAGCGAAGTCGAGCAGGGCGAGCTGCCGATTCGCGGTGTCGCATGGTCCGGAGCAGCACCTATCGCCCGGGTCGAAGTCAGAATTGGCGGTGGCTCCTGGCAAGACGCCCGCTTAGTGGGCGGACGGAAGCGACACAGCTGGCAAGCGTGGGAGCTTATCGCTCGCCTTGAGCAGCCCGGTTCCACCGTGATTTCCGCCCGGGCGACGGATATGGCAAGCCGGACACAGCCCGACTCGCCAGAGTGGAATCGGCTCGGCTATGGGAACAATGCCATTCAGAAGGTTCGCGTAGATATTCGGTAGACCTTGCGGCAATCGTCTATCTAAAAGTGCTGTGCGAGGCATACCTCCTGATCAATGGGCAACTCGGAAGTTACTCGCCGCTCTGGCAATTTTACCGGGTCCTAAAACTCTTACGGGATTTGTCAGAACCCGAAGGCCGTCAATCTTCCGGCGGCATCCTGAATCCAGGGGTCCGTCACCACAGTCTTTTCGGACCTTACCTGCAATCACTTTGCAATCACTTAACGTGACGTACCACGCACTTTCATCTACTTTGAATGCAGTCCGTGCTTTGTACGTACTTGAATATACGTTTTATGACGGATTCGAATCCCACTCTCTCCGCCATTACCTTTGTAATCTAGCGTTTGCGTCAGGGTGATACCTACACTGATACCACTCAGGGGAGGAATCACCGAAATGCCCAACCGCGAAGTCAACCTCACCAAAAGAGTCCAAACCGCCCATGGATGGCGGTATTGCCGCGTTCTGCTGTCCGCCAACGGGCGGGTGAAGCCCGACGTTGTGGTCGTGAACGGCACGGAAGAACGGCACTCCGAAGGCGCGTATTACCTGGAATGGCGCGAAGGAGCGAAACGGGTTCGCCTGTCGGTGGGCAAGGATGCAGCCGATGCCAGCGCACGACGACTGCGGAAGGAAGCCGAGTTGAACGCGCTAAACAACGGTGTCGCCGTGGTGCAAGAGAACAGTCAGAACGGGCACCGCTCATTGGCAGCAGCGGTCACTGAGTACCTGGAAGAAACGACTCTGACGAAGAAGCCGAAGACGCTGGCAGCCTATGCGACGGCTCTTAGCTACTTTCAGGAATCCTGCCCCAAGCTCTTTCTCGAAGACATCGAACGCAAAGACGTGCTCAAATTCTGTGCGTTCCTGCGGGACGACAAAGAGCAGGCACCGCGTAGTTGCTGGAACAAGTTTGCAAATGTGATGTCTTTTCTTAAGGCCAACGGCATTCGTGGACTGGTGAAGAAAAACGATTGGCCGCGCTACACCGAAGAGGAACCCGAGATTTACGAGCCGGAAGAACTCGACAAGCTGCTTGCGGCTTGCGATGCGGAAGAGCGGCTCTGGTACGAGTTCTTCTTGATGACTGGAATGAGAGAGCAGGAAGTCATGTACACATACTGGTCGGACGTCAACGTCGCCCAGGCAACCGTGCGCGTCAGCCACAAGCTCGACCGGGCATGGACGCCGAAGGCGTACAAAGAGCGCGAGATTCCGATTCCTGAGAAGCTAGTGAAGAGCCTAAAGGCATGGAAAGCCAAGGCAGACAAGAGATGTGGTCTGGTGTTCCCCACTGCCGGTTGCAAGCCGAAGCTCGACTTCCTCGACTGCCTGAAAGCCGTTGCAGAGCGTGCGAAGCTCGACCAAGACAACTTCTGGCTTCACAAGTTCCGTGCAACGTTCGCGACGCGGTGTCTTTGGGCAGGTGTCGATCTCCGCACGGTTCAGCAGTGGCTGGGTCACTCAGACATGGAATCGACGATGCGATATTTGAAGCCATCGCGGAGTCAGCAGGTGCGTGAAAAGGTGAATGAGATTTTCGCTTAATCATCTATCTAAATCCCAACAATGTCGACGAGGACGACCTCGACGCCGAACAGGAATGCGAGTTGGCTCAACTGTTTCAGCAGTCGATGGTCGAGGAGCGGATCGCGTCACTGATCGCGAAATCGAGATTGACGACACGCTGTGACAGCTGCCCGAGGGCCTACGCTGACGCCCCTCTGGTCATTGCCTTGTTGGTTTACAAACCCAATGATCGGTTGCCAGTCCGCATGATTCTGCTGGATGAGAAGGACGTCATTGCTATCACGTGGCAGTGTAGCCGCATGGGTGCTCGGGAAATCAAAATCCATCCCCTGGGCCACCTCAGGTTTTGCCGAGCACGCAGCCCCTGTCTAAGAAGCTCAACGGCAAGAAGCTACCAGAACAAAAACGCCGGGCTGGTTGGCCCGGCTGATTCGTGTTCATCACCTTGCGGGGAAACGACTAGGTTCTGAGGTCCCCGCAGATCCTTTAATTTCTATCAGTGCGCTCACATGACCAACGCGAGGTCCTCCAGCTCCCTTTGCAGCACGGGGATCGAGCAGCCTGACCTCTCGACACGGCCCACGGCGTCTCGGGCTGCCTCGGGCGACGTCCCGAAACCGCGTCCCATCAGGAACAGCTGAAGTCGTTCGGCAGCCTCGCGCGAGTCGATCAGAACATCGTGAATCAGATCGTTCCGTAAAGCCGTCAATTCCGCACTCGAGAATGTATCGTTCATGGCCGTTATCACCTCCGACTCCGACCTTCACCGCCCTGCCTCATCAGACTTACTCTCTGTATGCAATCGAAGTACCGTTGTCGAAAGGGAAGAACGTACCGCTGTGTTGTAGCCGTGGCGTCAAGTTTACGTATTCGCTTGAGAACATGTCGGTGGAGCGTCATGTCCCTCGGACATAGTGCCCAACCGAAGCACTTGCTGCCCGCGCGTGAGAAGCAGAAAACAAAGACCGAAGACGACAGTCACCCGGTTGAGCGTGTTGAACATGAACGTGGGGAGCCAGTCAGCGTCCCAGTGTCGTCTTGCCATTGTTCCTGATTTCATCACATCCCCGGAATCGCGAAGGCTGCCGAAGGTAAATACCAGGTTATCGACGAAGGAAATCTCGGGAAGGGCCCGAGGAGAGTGGGATATTTCATTTCTGGAAGTTCCAGACTCTCGGGCGAACTGGGAGAGTACGCAGTCGAGGGAGAGCGGGTTTTCGAATCGCCCGAGAAACCCTTCACGACAACCGATTTAGTGCCGGCCGGAGCATTGAATTCAGAAGTGGCAATGGTCCCACAGAACGCCTAGCGAGTGGAGGATAATCGCGTCTCCGATCGCCAATTCGTCTGCAGAGACAACAATTTTGCAGGCGTAACAAACAACTGGATTAACTGTCTGACACCAGCGCTCGTGGCGGATGATACCCTCACAGTGTTCACAAGCTGTTTGGGCGTTGTACCCGTTGCTGTGATAAAAGGCTGCTTTGTTGTGAGACATTCACTCATCTCCTGGGCCCCTGCCTGTCCGCCCGCAAGATCAACCGGACAAGACACTTGTTGGAGCTAGGCCGACTTCTTAGTCGGCGAGCAGAACTCTATGATCTTTCCGCAGTGCAGCGCAGGAGCACACTTCAACGGCTTCCGAAAGTTCTGCGGTACATAAAACTCAATTACCTTTGCCATGACCACCTCTTGCTCTATGAGCCCCTATGGCGG
>Ga0207100_1122_pt1 | contig 17760 bp, 13 predicted proteins | sample Alteio_BWMinHeat_82_FD_153520 | JGI IMG/M metagenome (GOLD analysis project Ga0207100, IMG submission 153520) | Enriched cells from forest soil in Barre Woods Harvard Forest LTER site, Petersham, Massachusetts, United States -... | ecosystem: Environmental > Terrestrial > Soil > Temperate forest >...
ATATTCTTTCGCCGGTATTTACACGTGAGAAGGCAAGCAGATCTTCGATAAGCGTTTGCATGCGTTTGGAAGCTTCCTGCATTCCGTGAAAATACTCTTTGCCTCTATCCGAAAGATTAGCGCTTTCACTGGCAAAGATGCGGTCTGCAAATGTTTGAATTTTGCGCAGCGGCTCCTGCAGATCATGGCTCGATACATACGTAAATGCGAGAAGCTCCTTATTGGCTATGCTAAGCTCCTCCGCGCGTTTTTCCTTTTCATTGTTTTGAAAGGCAAGCTCTTTATTGGCAATGCTCAGCTCAGCGGCGCGCTTTTCCTTTTCATCGTTTTGATAAGCAAGTTCGATATTGGCAATATTTAATTCCGCCGCGCGCTTTTCTTTCTCATGATTTTGAAAAGCGAGTTCGACATTCGCAATGTTCAGCTCTGCCGCGCGTTTTTCCTTTACCTGATTTTGAATGGCCAGCTCTTTATTAGCGATGACTAATTCTTCTGCGCGCTTTTCCTTCTGATCGTTTTGAAATGCAAGTTCTTTATTGGCAATGCCAAGCTCTGCGGCGCGTTTTTCTTTCTCTTTGTTTTGAAACGCCAGTTCTTTATTAGCGATCCGCAGCTCTGCCGCGCGTTTTTCTTTTTCTTCGTTTTGAAAAGCAAGCTCCTGATTGGCAATGCCTAACTCCGCTGCGCGCTTTTCTTTCTCGTCGTTTTGATACGCAAGTTCGATGTTCGCGATGTTTAACTCTGCTGCGCGCTTTTCTTTTTCTGTGTTTTGAAATGCGAGTTCTTCGTTGGCGATCACTAACTCTGCCGCGCGTTTTTCCTTAAACTGGTTTTGATAGGCAAGCTCTTTGTTGGCGATAACTAATTCTTCTGCCCGCTTTTCTTTCTGGTCGTTTTGGAAAGCCAGCTCTTTATTGGCAATGCTTAACTCTGCTGCACGTTTTTCTTTTTCTTTGTTTTGGAAAGCAAGTTCCGTATTTGCAATGCTTAGCTCTGCCGCCCGCTTTTCTTTTTCACCATCCTGAAATGCCAGCTCTTTATTCGCAATACCTAATTCTGCGGCACGTTTTTCCTTTTCATCGTTCTGAAAGGCAAGCTCTTTATTGGCTATGCTCAACTCCGCCGCGCGTTTTGCTTTCTCTTTGGTTTGAAAAGCGAGTTCTTTATTGGCAATAAGTAATTCCGCTGCACGCTTTGCTTTTTCATCGTTTTGAAACTCGATGATAAGTTTATCCGATTTATTGCTTCCAACCCCGTTCTTTGCAATGACCGTCGCAGTTTCTGTTATTGCTAACGCTACTGCCTCTTTGGCGACATCTGCTTTAACAACGGCTGCTTTCGCCACCGCCTCAGTCGCAGCTGCAGCCTTTGCAACTGCCTCTGTGGCAACTATCACCGAAGGGAGTTTGATTGCTGGATTCGTTGGTTTTATAGTTTTCATATTATGGTGCCTCGATATCTCCTTTAAGTACAAAATTTTCTTTTAGCGGCTGCGGCGTTTCATCCTGCGTGGCAAGAAGCAGAGCCTGATAAATGACCTTCTTGAGCTGCGAAAAATTAGCCGGTTTGCGAATATAATGCTGCGCTCCGTTTTTATAGAGCAGGTTCACGACATCCTGTTCGTACGATGTGGAAAAAATAATGATCGGAAGACCTTTTAATTTCTCGTCATTTTTTATATCCGCTAAGCATTCGAAGCCGTTTTTGCGTGGCATGTTAATATCCAGAAAAAGAACGTGCGGAAGAGGAGGTACAATTTTTTCATCTCCAAGCAATTGCATGAGCTTTTCGCCATCATGCACAGTGGTAAGATCTGCCGTTATCGGCAGCTCAGCTAAGGCATCTTTGAAAAAAAGACAATCGTCTTTATCATCATCTGCAAGAAGTAAAATAATTGGGTTGGGCATCATCGTAAAAAAAAATTAAAATTGTTTTTAGTGTTAGAATGAAGAAGGAAGAACCTGACTTCTGATTTCTGACTTCAAGCTACTGACTTCCGATCTCAAACTTTCGTCTCTGGAAATTTGTCGTTTTTCTCGCTCTTCGCTGCGTTCTTCCTGAGCGCGCAGACGCTCATAAAGGGCATTCCATCTCTTTTCGTCTTTATCTTCCTTTATGTGTCTTGCTTCCAGATCGTCGGAAGCAAGCCCCTTTCTCATTACTTCACCCTCATCCTTAATATCTTTAACTTGCTGGGCGACAATGAGTCTTTCTTCGGAAGCGAGCTCTGCCGTTTCATTTTGCAGTCTGATCTGTTCGCTTAATTGATCCCATCGTTTATCTTCTTTAATATCTTTGACATGCCTGGCTTCTAAATCATCGGAGACCAAACCTTTTCTCATGACCTCGCCCTCGTCTTTCAGGTCCTTTACTTGCCGGGCAACGAGCAATCGTTCTTCGGATGCTAACTCGACAGTTTCGTTTTGAAGCCGGAGAGATTCATTGAGCAGATCCCACCGTTCATCTTCTTTGGCTGCTTTAATTTTCCGCGCTTTAATATCGCCTTTAACTTCCTGCTCTAAACGGATAACTTCCTTCTCTTCTTTTATCTCCTTAGCTTCGAGCGCCGCTAAGTCTTCGGAAATGATATCCAATTTAGCTTGGGCTTCGGCTTCTAATCTCTCTCGTATTCTTCCTGAGCGAAGCAGCGTAACAATATAAAGAAAAGACATTGGGACAACTCCGATGACGGCGCCGGTTAAAAAAACTCGCGCAAAGATCGAATCGAATCCTTGTTCACGAAAAAGGTTATACAGCAGAGGCGCACTTAAAAAGGCAATACCAATTGCCGTGGCTAATAAGCCACTCGGGAAATGTCTAAACGCAAGAATGAAAAGATTATGGCGTTTGCCGGGTTTCGGCGAATATGGGGTCATTTTGACATACTTTGCATAGAATAGCCCAGGGAGTATGAGTATAACCAATAAGGATCGGAAAACAGTGCAAATAATCCCTAGCTACTTTATAGTGAAAACCAAATCGGGGTTCGAGTCCCTATGGGTGTTCTATAATTGGTACTCTGATTTTGGCAATGATCCAGGTTTTATAGCAGGTAAGATTTTGGTCAAATATTTTGTTATCACTCCCGAAAGCGCTATATAGACTTCAAATCTTACAACTATGGTTTCCATTCTCTTTGTAGATGATGAACCCAGCGTCAGGGAAAATTTCGATATCCTTCTGAAGCATCACGGCTACCATGTTGAGTTAGCCGACAGCGTTGCAAAGGCACTTTCACTTTTGAAGAACTCGGAGTTCGATCTGATTATTACGGATATGCGCATGGCTCCGCAAACGGGGCTTGATCTGCTTCGCTCGGCAAAAAGTATTGCTCCGAATACGGGCGTTATTGTCCTTACAGGACATGGTGAAATCCAAAATGCAATCGAAGCGATGAAACTTGGTGCGCTCGATTATATTACGAAAGAAACAGATTATAAAGAAATACTTCTTACTATTGAAAAAGCAGTCGAAAAGAAACTCCTGAAAGAAGAGATACGCGAACTTCGTAATAAATTACGCTCGGAATTCTCAACGACGCAGATTATCGGCAATTCCGACGCTATTAAAAAAATAATTGATACAGTAAAGCGCGTTGCTCCGACTGATTCAAGAGTTCTCATTACAGGTGAATCTGGCACGGGTAAAGAGTTGGTCGCTGAAACGATCCATCAAAACAGTACCCGGCAAGATGCTCCATTCATCGCTTTCAATTGTGGAGCGATCCCAAAAGACCTTCAGGAAAGCGAATTATTCGGACATGTGAAAGGGGCGTTTACCGGAGCAGAGAAAGACCGGAAGGGACTCTTCGAAACAGCGAATAAAGGTACTGTGTTTCTTGATGAGATTGCAGAGATGTCTATCGAGACTCAAGTAAAACTCTTACGATTTCTCGAAAATGGGGAGATGTTCTCTGTAGGCAGCAGCATTCCCCGAAAAGTAGATGTTCGGATTCTATCTGCAACGAATCGGAATTTGGAAAAATTGGTAGAGGACGGTTCCTTCCGATCGGATCTTTATTATCGCCTCAAAGTTGTTTCGATCTATCTTCCTGCTCTCAGAGAGCGAAAAGAAGACATACCACTCCTCGCCCAGTATTTACTTAATGAATTGAATCCGAAAGTTCACACATCTGTCAAATCCCTTTCACCGGAAGTTTTAGAAGTCCTTTCGGAATATAGCTGGCATGGAAATGTCCGCGAGTTAAAAAATGTCATCGAACGTGCCTTGATCTTTTCCGATGGAGACCAGATTACACTTGAATCATTGCCTGAAGAATTATTCCAACCCTTGCATTCTGAAAAAAATACTACTTCATCGAATGGTGTGTTACCGTTAGATGAGGTCGAAAAGAATCATATCATAGAAGTCTTGCAAAAATCGAACGGGAATAAGTTGCTCACTGCACAACGATTGGGCATTGCCACGACAACTCTATACCGAAAGCTCAGGCAGTACGGGATCGAATAATAATTTTTCTCATTACGAGAATAGCGTTTTGCTATTATGGGTAGCAATATGCTATAGTAACTCTTTCCCTTTTCTCAAATCTGCCTCAAAAACGGCAAAAAAAGTTCGGCATAGATTTTATATAGCTGTCTTATTCACAATATGTAGTGAGATTCTAAAATCAATGGAATCTGGTGATCAAAAATTTAAAATTCCAATTATTATCTGTGTAATCGGGATGGGACTTGATGCTATCGCTTTGGTTACATTTTTTGTATTGATGCTTTACCACCTTTTATTCGGATAAGATGTTCGTACTCGGGAAAAATATTTTGTCTGTTCAGCGTCCGTTCTTTCGGACATTTGGACTGCGGCTTCAATTTTTACCCGATCAACCTATGTCTTTCAAACACTTTTTTTCAATCAAAAATAATAAAGAGCGCGGTATTCGCCTGACGATTCTGACGGGCTTCGGTCTGGTAACCATGCTCTCCCTGTTCATTGCAGGCTGGACGTATTATCACATAACATCCCTCGGCAATGCAGCCGAAAATTTGTTCATTGCAAATTATCGGAGCATTCAATATGTGCATTCGATGGAAGGGACACTCGATTCATATAAGGATATGCTCATAACCGGAATTCCAGACCAGGCAGAGATAGCATCCCAGGATAAGAGGTTTCGGAGTAATCTTGACTTAGAATTTCACAACATTACGGAAGTCGGCGAATCCGAAACGGCTCAAGCTGTGGGCAAAAGCTATAGCATTCTTTATGGAAAACTCACTGGGTGGATTACGAATCCATCCACAATTTCTTTCTCTTCTAAAGAAAGTATCCTTTCCGGTCTTGAAACAGTCAAATCACAATGCGAAGCATTACTTATCCTCAATGAGAGGGCAATGTTTACAAGAGCCGATGCAGCAAAAGGCGATGCCGAATTTGCCAGAACTTCCTCCCTCATTATTATTTGCTTGCTTATCGGCGCCTCTATTATTCTTGCTCTCGGAGTTTCGCGTAGAAGTCTCGCAGAGTTCAGGCAGTTAGATCGGACAAAGAGTAATTTCGTCTCTACGGCAGCGCATGAATTGAAAAATCCGCTTAGTTCGATCAAAACTTCTGCCGGTTTACTGCTCGATAAAATTCCGGGAGAGATTACGCAAAAACAAGAATCTCTTCTAACCAATATTAAGAAGGAATCTGAGCGTCTCCTTGGAACAGTGAAAGATTTGCTCGATCTTGCAAAATTGGAAACAGGAAATTTGCAGCTTACGAAAGCTCCAACTTCCGTTTCTACATTTATTGAGTCCTCATTATTTCCTGTCATGCTTCAGGCAGATAAAGCGGGAGTCCATATCGATCTTCAGATCGCTTCGAATATTTCGCCTGCAAACATTGATGCTAATAAACTATCGTGGGCGCTTACTAACCTTGTCTCTAATGCTATTCGCTATTCGCCGCAAGGCGGACAGATTCTCGTTTCTGCGAGTGAGATCGATAATGAAGTATGGGTATCCGTGAAAGATCAGGGCAGAGGAATTCCACCCGCCGAACTCGAAAGAATTTTTGAAAAGTTCGTGCAAGTCGAAGAAGCTGCCTATGGCGGTGGAATCGGAACAGGACTTGGTCTATCCATAGCCAAAGAGATTGTGCAATTGCATGGCGGAAGAATATGGGCAGATAGCAAAATAGGCGAAGGATCGGTTTTTACATTTACAATACCAAAAAGCGCATGATGGATTTATTATTTATGGGAATGATTATCGCATTTTTCAGAGTACTCACGTTATTTCAAAATTTTACCGAGAGGATATAATATGATAATTCTTTTTTTATCCGTAGCTGTGATTTTTTATTTGCTCTATGCTTTAATCTACCCTGAAAAATTTTAAGAAGACACAACTATGACGTTCAATGGAATTTTCCAGTTTCTTATATTTCTGGCAGTGATTCTGCTGGTGACGAAGCCGCTTGGCATATATTTGACAAAAGTATTTACCAACGAACGGACATTTCTTTCACGAATCCTGAGTCCTTTGGAGAGGCTTATTTATAAGCTATGCAGAATACGTCCGGATCAGGAAATGCGATGGACGGTTTATTCCGCTTCGATGATCGGATTCACGGTCGTAAGTACGATATTACTGTATGTCATTATGCGGACACAGAACGTGCTTCCGTTCAACCCTGCCGGAATGCCGAATGTTGCGCCCGATCTCTCATTTAACACGGCAGTCAGCTTTACGACAAATACGAACTGGCAAGCATACTCTGGCGAATCAACGATGAGCTATTTCACACAGATGGCAGGATTGGCATTCCATAATTTTACTTCTGCTGCAATCGGAATTTCTATTGCCGTCGCCGTCGTCCGCGGTTTTGTCCGTTCTTCCGCGCAGACACTTGGAAATTTTTGGACTGATCTTGTTCGCTGTTCACTATATGTTTTGCTTCCACTATCAATTCTCGGCACGATCTTTTTCGTTTCGCAAGGAGTAATACAAAACTTAAGTCCTTATCAAACGATCACTACTCTTGAAGGTGCAAAACAAACGTTGACTATGGGGCCTGTCGCGTCACAGGAAGCAATTAAAATGATCGGCACCAATGGCGGCGGATTCTTCAATGCAAATTCTGCCCATCCATTTGAAAACCCAACGCCTACCACGAGTTTTGTGCAAGTGATCTTTATTTTTCTCATTCCCGCTTCGCTCACATATTTCTTCGGTAGGATGGTAAAAGATCAAAAGCAGGGCTGGATACTTTTTGGCGTGATGAGCTTTCTTTTTTCAGTCGGTTTCTTTGTAACCTATAGCTCTGAGCAATCAGGAAATCCTATCATTAGCTCTCTCGGAGTTAATCAGAGACAGATGGAAACTCAAGCAGGCGGCAATATGGAGGGCAAGGAAGTTCGCTTCGGAATTGCTCACACTGCGCTCTTCGCAACAGCTACGACCGATGCTTCCTGCGGTGCCGTTAATTCGATGCACGATAGTTTCACGCCGATCGGAGGGATGGTCCCGATGATAAATATTATGCTCGGAGAAATCATTTTCGGCGGAGTAGGTTCAGGTCTTTATGGTATGCTGATCTTCGTCTTGCTTGCAGTGTTTATTGCCGGATTAATGGTCGGGCGAACGCCGGAATATTTAGGAAAGAAGATCGGCGCAAAGGAAATAAAACTTGCAGTTCTCGCACTGCTCAGTATGGTTTTCGTAATTCTCGGTTTTTCTGGATGGGCAAGCGTGAATCCCAGTGCCCTTTCTAGCCTGAATAATCAAGGTGCGCATGGGTTATCGGAAATTCTCTATACCTTCGTTTCTTCGGCAGGGAATAACGGTTCTGCCTTTGCCGGACTGAATGCAAATACAATGTTCTACAATATAACGACTGCGATTACGATGCTTGTCGGGCGTTTCTTTGTCATTGTTCCGATCCTTGCCATTGCCGGTTCTATGGTTAAAAAGGTTTCTACTGCTCCCTCGCCCGGTACATTCTTAACGAACACTCCGCTTTTCGGAGCATTGCTCGTTATGGTAATTCTCATAATTGGCGGACTGACTTTCTTTCCGGCACTTTCACTTGGACCTATTCTTGAACACTTGATGATGGGAGCCGGTAAACTTTTTTAAGAAATTGCAATGAAAGAAATTCATAAACAAAAAAGCCTATTCGATCCGGCAATAGTCAAACGTGCACTTCTTGATTCAGTTAAGAAGCTGAGTCCAACAGTGCTCTATAAAAACCCGGTAATGTTTGTCGTGGAGATAGGCGCAGTAGTTACAACCTATTATTATTTCGCACAAGCCTTCGGTTCTCTTGAAGGCAATGCGACTTTTTCCGGCTGGATCTCGCTTTGGTTATGGTTCACTGTGCTATTTGCGACATTTGCCGAAGCAATGGCAGAAGGAAGAGGAAAAGCGCAAGCCGATGCACTAAGAAAAACAAAAACGGAAACTTCTGCAAAAAAAATCGGTGCAAATGGGAAGGTGCAAGTAATCAATGCAACAGAGCTTCGTAAAGAAGATGTCGTATTGGTTGAAGCCGGAGATGTCATTCCCGGTGACGGCGAAGCCGTCGAAGGAATTGCATCGGTTGATGAGTCGGCTATCACCGGAGAATCAGCGCCCGTCATTAGAGAAAGCGGAGGAGATCGCTCTGCAGTTACCGGCGGTACAAAAGTATTATCCGATTGGATAAAAGTAAAAATCACTTCCAATCCGGGTGAGACATTTATTGACCGGATGATTAGTCTTGTCGAAGGAGCAGAGCGTCAAAAGACGCCGAACGAAATTGCACTAACTATTCTACTATCCGGGCTAACGATAATTTTTCTGGTTGCCCTGATCGCATTAAGTTTTTATGCTTTGTATATGCAGAGTCCTGTTTCAATTGTCGTTATGGTTTCACTTTTAGTATGCTTAATCCCGACAACAATTGGAGGATTGCTTTCCGCCATTGGCATTGCAGGAATTGATAGAGTTCTTCAGCGCAATGTTCTTGCAATGTCGGGCAGGGCAGTAGAAGCCGCCGGAGATGTGAGCACTTTGCTTCTCGATAAAACAGGTACAATCACAATCGGCAATAGAATGGCAACGGAATTTATTCCGGCTCCGAATGTGCGGATGGAAGAATTAGTCGCTGCTGCTGAACTTTCAAGTTTAAGCGACGAAACACCGGAAGGAAGATCAATCGTAACGCTTGCGCGTTCGATCGTTGCAGAACTACCAAGTGAGTTATTGAAAGCTGAAAAAACATTTATTCCATTTACTGCTCAAACTCGTATGAGCGGAGTTGATGTTGCAGGTCGCACAATAAGAAAAGGAGCAGTCGATGCAATTTCACGTTTTGTGGGCGGCGAAATATCGCCGGAAGTTACTCTCTCAGTCGAACGAATTGCAAAATCAGGCGGAACACCTCTCTCGGTAGCAGAGAATGGAAAAATTCTTGGCGTTATTCATCTCAAAGATATTGTAAAATCCGGAATGCGCGTGCGTTTCAATCAGCTGCGTTCGATGGGAATCAAGACTGTAATGATTACTGGCGATAATCCGCTCACTGCCGCCGCCATTGCAGGCGAAGCCGGAGTGGATGATTTTTTAGCGGAAGCAACGCCGGAGACAAAGATGGCGCTGATTCGCAAAGAACAGACGCAGGGAAAGTTGGTTGCTATGACTGGTGATGGCACGAATGATGCGCCAGCTCTTGCGCAAGCCGATGTTGGAGTTGCTATGAATACCGGAACGATGGCTGCAAAAGAGGCGGGAAATATGGTTGATCTCGATAGCAATCCGACGAAATTAATTGAGATCGTTGAGATCGGAAAGCAGCTTCTTATGACACGCGGAGCACTGACGACATTCTCCATCAGCAACGACGTTGCCAAATACTTTGCAATTATTCCTGCCATGTTTATGGTTGCTTTTCCACAACTTGGTGTTTTGAACATTATGGGTTTGCATTCTCCGGAAAGTGCGATACTTTCTTCCGTTATATTTAATGCTCTCATTATCGTTGCTCTTATTCCGCTTGCACTAAAGGGGATAAAATATCGCCCGTTAGGAGCATCCATTGTTTTGCGGAGAAACATTCTCATTTATGGAGTCGGCGGGCTTATCATTCCATTTATCGGAATAAAGGCAATCGATCTTATCGTATCTGCTTTCGGATTTTAAGAAAAAGTTATGAAAACATTTATTACTGCAACGCTTGTAACAATTGTTCTGACAATATTGCTTGGGATTATCTATCCGCTGGCAATGACCGGTATTGCGCAACTTATTTTTCCCGATAAGGCGAATGGGAGTTTAGTGATGGTAAAAGATTCGGTTGTCGGCTCATCGCTGCTTGGACAAACATTCGCCACCGCAAAGTATTTTCATTCGCGCCCATCGGCGGCTGGTGATGGATATGATCCGTTGAAATCAGGCGGTTCGAATTTGGGACCAACAAGCAAAGCCCTTTATAACAGGATCAAACACGATGCGGATTCTCTGCGCGCTCTTTATCCTGAACTTAAAGGCGATCTGCCTTCAGATATGCTTACAACTTCCGGTTCAGGTCTTGACCCCGATATTACTCTTGAAAATGCAATGACTCAGGCTCCCATTGTTGCTAAAGCGAATAATATCCCTGTCGAGGAAATTAAAAAAATGATTTCGGAAAAATTGAAAGGGCGCGATCTTGGTTTCTTAGGTGAAGAGCGCATTAATGTTCTGGAGTTGAATATTGCTCTTCTTGCGAAGCAAAAATAATTTATGCCCGAAACCTTTAATGCAACCGATCTCATCGAGCGATTGAAGTACTCGAAGGAGGCCCCGCTGCGCATCTATCTGGGCGGCTCTCCGGGAGTTGGGAAAACATACCGGATGCTGCGCGATGGCAATGGCTTGCTGAAGCAAGGTATAGATGTTGTCGTCGGTTATGTAGAATCGCATGGACGCGACGAAACGGATGCGCAGGTCGATAAACTTGAAGTTATTCCAAAAAAACAAATTCTCTATCGCGACAAAGAATTTTTCGAGATGGATACCGAAGCCGTTATCCGCCGCAAACCGCAGATCGCATTAGTTGACGAACTTGCCCATAGCAATACTCCCGGCTCTCTTCATGAGAAGCGCTATCAAGATATTGAGGACTTGCTTGCTGCGGGAATTGCCGTTTTCTCTACTTGCAATATTCAGCATCTTGAAAGCGTCCATGATACCGTCGAGCAATTGACCGGTGTTGAAGTTAAAGAGCGTGTCCCCGATACGTTCTTCGGACTTGCCAAGGAAATTATCATGGTCGATGTTTCTGTAGAAGAGTTACAGGAACGTTTGCTGGCAGGAAAAATATATAAACCTGAAAAAGTGCAGCACGCACTTAAGAATTTTTTCACTCATGCAAATATCAGCCTATTGCGCGAAATGGCTCTGCGCGAAGTCGCCAACGATCTCGAACAGAAAGATAAAGAAATACGAAAATCCGGCAATATATCGAGCGAAAAAGTAATGGTCGCTATTGCCGATAGAGACGATAGTAAAATTCTGATTCGGTATGGATCGAGAATGGCTGGAAGAATCAATGCAAAATGGTTTGCAGTCTATGTTGAGCCGGCAGGTTCAAATTGGAATCAGAAGTTGCTGGAAGAAAATTTTCGCCTGGCAAAACTTTTAGGCGCGCAGGTCATTCATCTTCGCGGGAAGAAAGTTACCGATACGTTGATAACGTTCGCAAAGGAAGAGGGGATCACGCAAATCATAGTAGGAGCAACGCGCCGTTCCTGGTGGCAAAAATTTATTTCCGGTTCTGTTATCGATGGAATGCTGAAATCTGTCGGGGAGATCGCCGTTCATGTTTTTCCTCTCAAATCTGAAGAAACAGCGAAGCCTTCTGCTGCTCCAATCGCTTTGCATTTAACCGATTACATAAAGCCGGAGCATATTCTTTTGAATATCGAATCGGTGCATACAGTAGAACAAACTATCTCCTTGCTCATCGATCATCTTATTATTTCCTATCCTGACCTGAGCCGGCATCGCGGAGAGATCAGCGAGCTTATCATGACCAGAGAACGGCTTATGAGTACATTTCTTGAAAGCGGCATCGCCCTTCCTCATGCAGCCGGATTCGAAGAGATAAACGATATTCATGCCGTAATGGCGCTCACACCGAAAGGCGTTACCTCTCTCGGCAGAGATCAGAAGGCATATATCGTGCTTCTTTTTTTATCACCGGAAGTCGGGAAATCGAATCACCTGAAATTTTTAGCCTCTATAGCATCGGTGTTCCTTGACCAAACTACGGTAAGGGAAATATCCGGAGCAAGAAGTGCACAGGATGCATTCGATGCTATTAGAAAAATAGAAAGTACCGGACGGGAATCATAAAAGATTGTATGTTTGTATAGTTATTAATTATCAATAGTTATGAAAAAAATACTTTGTTTCGCAAGTTTGCTGGCAATATCGAAACCTGTCGTAGCTCAAACTGCATCAACTCAGCCGACGGATACATCCGTTGCAGTAAGCGAGCCTTTCGCCTGGGGTGATTTCACCTGGATCAATGGCAATGACCGCCGTCATACGGCGCTTCTGGATTCGAAGTATGTAACGGGCAAGGTGCTTGTTGACGCAAATTATACAGCATCGAATCAGCATCCTATCGATCATACTGTCATTGGTTCGACTTCGTTAGCCCGCGATAATGAATTCGCGATTAATGTTGCCGCGCTTGGTGGAGACTTCCACTATGATAATGCCCGTGCCTCAATCCTTTTACAACTCGGGACTCGATCGACAGTTGTGCCGCGAAATGACTACAGTGCCTACCATGGACAGTATGATCTTTTCGATGCGTACAGATTCTTGAGCGAAGCAAATGCAGGGTATCATTTCAACGTCATGCATGGTCTGAACATCGACGTCGGTATGTTTATGTCTTACGTCGGTCTTTTCTCGTATTATAATGCAGAAAACTGGACGTACCAGCCTTCATTCACTTCCGATAACACGCCGTGGTTTTTCAATGGAATGCGTATTCAATTGTTTCCCACCGATAGAATGAAGTTCGAATTCTGGATTGTGAACGGATGGCAATCGTATGCGAAGTTTAATAATGCTCCCGGTCTTGGGCTTCAATTTACCTTGCGCCCGATCGAATCTATTCAAGTTCTTTCCAATAACTACTATGGTTACGATGCAGCAATGAATCCAAACCGAATGCGCTTCCATACCGATAACAGCTTTTTATTGCGGTATTATAATAATCCCGGATCGAGCGGAATTTCGAAAATGGCATTTTCCCTCACGCAGGATGTAGGCTTTGAAGATGGCGATGGTATTGTTTCCGGGTTTTCCAAAGTTGCCGGAGAGTCTCAGCAGTATTTTATCAGCGGCATGTTCTATAACCGTATTTGGTTTCTGAACGATCATCTTGGCACGACTATCGGAGCAGGCTACATCAATAATCCGGGACGTTATCTCGTGCTCTATCCTACAGGCGCTGCAAGCCCATTACCGAATCCCTATGATCCCACTCAGAATGGAGGTGTAGCGGGTGGTACAAATGCATTTTCTGCTAATCCCGGAGATCAGTTTCATGGATGGGATGCCACTATATCATTCGATTGGATGCCGAATGACTTTGTTCAATATGACTTCCAAATAATTCATCGCGAAGCGGATGTGAAGTACTTCGCCGGACCGGGAGGGGTGACCTCACCGACAGGATATACAACTACTCCTATTCCGGCAGGATGGACTCCGGATCTCGTAAAAAATGAAACTCGGTTTATCGGCGCGGTCTTGGTGCGGTTCTAAAGTTCATATTTCATTCTAGTGCTGGCTTCGACTTTTAGTTGAAGCTTTTTTTTAAATAAAGTTAGTTGCATATTTATGCAACTTTCTGCATATTTATGCGTTATTATATTCCGTGAATAACAGGAATATTATCGTTTCAGTCATCGGAGCCGCTGGATATAGCGGAGTCGAACTTGTTCGGATACTTACAAAGCATCCGGTAGTTTCGATTGGCGCGCTTGTGGCAAACTCGAATGCCGGAAAAAAACTTTCCGATATCTCACTGCATGCGAAAAACGAGGCGAAGATGTTTGAGACATATTCACCGGAAGCTATTGCTTCCTCCGATCTTGTTTTTGTCGCATTGCCTTCGGGGGAAGGTTTTGAGATTATAAGTGATCTCACCTCGCAAGGAAAATCCGTGATCGATCTCGGAGGAGATTTCAGATTGCAGAATACCAGCGAATATAAAAAATATTATGGTCGAGATCATCAGCATCAAAATCTTTTAAATAAAGCAATCTATGGAATGCCAGAGTTGAACAGGGATAGTATTGCAACCTCACAGTTCATTTCGAATCCCGGCTGCTATGCGACGAGCATTATTCTCCCGCTTGTGCCGCTTGTGAAATCCGCGGTAATTTCCGATTCGCATATTGTCGTCAACTCCTACTCAGGAATCTCCGGCGCCGGGAAAAAGAATACATTTGAATATAGTTTTACTGAACTGAACGATTCGATCCAGGCATATAAGGCAAACGGAAGCCATCAGCATATTCCGGAAATTAAGCAAGGCGTTAGACAATTCGGTGGCAGCGATATTTCTTTTACCTTCGTACCCCATCTTGCGCCGATCACCCGTGGCATTCATACGACGGTCACTGCGCCGCTCATGCCCGGCATCACCGCAAATGATGTGCTCACTGCATTCCATGAGCAATATAAGGATGAGCCATTCGTGGCACTCTCTCCGGATGTGCCGCCGGCTTTAAAAAGAGTGCAGCATACGAATATGATCGAGATCGGTTGGAATATCAATGCCGATACAAATACGCTCGTTATATTTTCGGCTATTGATAATTTAATGAAGGGCGCTGCCGGACAGGCAGTGCAAAATATGAATATCATGTGCGGGTTCGAAGAAACGATGGGATTATAAAATGGAAAAAATAAGAATCATAGAAAATGGCGGAGTAACGACGGCGAAGGGATTCGAAACCGCTGGCATCTATTGTGGCATTCGCAAAAAGAAAAAAGATATTGCGATCATAAAAAGCGATAACCCTGCTGCATTAGCAGCCGTCTTCACCCAAAATAAGACCATCGCCGCGCCGGTCATTATTTCCAAAAGGAAATTTGCAAATTCTAAGACGTGTACCGCAATCGTCGTCAATAGCGGTAACGCCAATGCCTGCACCGGCGAGTGTGGAATGATCGATGCTGAGCGCATGGTATCGGCAACAGCAAAAGCTTTGAATGTTCCTCCAAATGAAGTGATCATTGCATCGACCGGAGTCATCGGGCAATTTCTCCCGATCGAAAATATCGAGAGCGGAATTGCACAACTTGCAACTCTGCTTTCCCCAAATGGCAGCGACGATGCTGCCGAAGCGATCATGACGACCGATACATTTGCAAAAACAATTGCCGTTTCATTTTCTATTGCAGGTAAAGAAGTAACAATCGGCGGCATTGCTAAAGGCTCAGGTATGATCGAGCCGAATATGGCGACGATGCTTGCATTTATTACAAGCGACGCCAATATCGCGCAGCCTCTTTTGCAGAAAACTTTTTTTAGCGCGATTGCCCGCAGCTTCAACCGCATCTCTGTTGATGGCGATACCAGCACGAACGATATGGCAGTCATGCTTGCAAATGGTGCATCGGGTACTCCGGAAATAATTGCCGGAACCCCGGAATATAAATTATTTTCTCAGGCACTTTTACAAGTAACGACGGAGCTTGCAAAGATGATAGCCCGCGATGGCGAAGGTGCGACAAAGCTCATTGAGATTTCCGTCGGCGGCGCGATGACGGAAGATGAGGCGCTAAAAGTCGCTCGCTCTATCGGCAATTCTAATCTTGTCAAGACTGCGATTCACGGTGAAGATCCGAATTGGGGTAGAATCATTGCTGCCATCGGATATTCCGGCGTCGATCTCGATCCCGAGTTTATCGAGCTTTCAATGAATACCTATCCCGTGCTCGGGAAAAAATATCACATCGTTATCGATGAGAGCCTCGTGCAGCCGAGCTTAAAACAAAAAGATATTTTGCTTTCGGTGAATCTCAATCGCGGCGAGAAAGCGGCAAATTTTTGGACATGCGATCTGACAAAAGAGTATATAAATATTAATGCAAGCTATCGTTCATAAAAAGGCATCTTGGTAGGTGCAGGGCTTTAGCCCGCGAGCGCGATAAAATTTTCGCGCGGGCTAAAGCCCTGCGCCTACCATAATAGAAGTATAATAAACTATGACAAACGAAAAATACATTTCGAAAGAAGAAACGCTCGTCGAAGCGCTCCCTTATATTCAGCGTTATGAAGGAAAGATCTTCGTCGTAAAATATGGCGGCGCGGCAATGACCGACGCAACGCTTCGCGAAGGCTTTGCGCGTGATGTAACACTGCTGCAAAAGATCGGCATTCGCATTGTGCTTGTGCATGGCGGCGGACCGGCTATTACCGAGCTTGAGCTAAGGCTCGGTACAAAATCTACTTTTGTGGACGGTTTGCGCTATACCGATGGCGAAACACTTCGCTCGGTGCTGATGTCACTTGCCGGTCTTACCAATAAAGAATTAGTACATCAACTTATTTGCTCCGGCGCAAATGCGATCGGACTTTCCGGCATCGACGGCGCATTGCTCAAAGCCGAAAAGCAGACCTCTACTGATCTTGGATATGTCGGAACGGTAACGAATGTCAACATAAGCATTCTCGAAGATATGCTTGCAAAGAAGATCATTCCGGTGATCGCGCCTGTTGCGCTCGGACCCGATACCGATCTTTTAAATGTGAATGCCGATGAAGCCGCCGCTGCAATCGCCTCTGCTTTAGGGGCGGAAAAATTATTTTTCTTAAGCGATACCGATGGAGTAATGCTTGATGGCAGCCTCGTCCCGACTTTAACGCGCAGCAGAGCGGAGCAGTATATCAAGAGTGGCGTCATAAATAATGGCATGGTGCCAAAAGTGCATTCCGGTTTTCAAGCCTTGGATGGCGGCGTGAAAAAAGTGCATATCGTCGGCGGTGCGCCGCATTCGCTTCTGCTCGAAATTTTCACTCATGAAGGTGTCGGAACGCAGATCATTCAGGATGAGTCGCCGATTATCGTAACCGAAGTAGAAGAAAAAAATGCGAGAGCTAAATCGCTTCTCGATTTCAAAGGTCTTGATAAAGGTCAACTTAACAAGCTTTTTCATCTTGCCGATACGCTTCGCGAAAATAAAGATCTAAAACCACTTGCCGGAAAAAGCATTGTAATACTTTTTCAGAAGCCCTCGCTGCGCACACGTGTTTCCTTCGAAGTCGGTGTAGCCGAACTTGGCGGAACGCCGGTTGTGCTTGGCAATGAAACTGTCGGACTTGGCAGCCGCGAATCCGTTGCCGATGTCGCGCGTGTTCTCGAAAGATATTCCGATGCAATCGTCGCGCGCGTTTTCGGTCATGAGATTTTGGAAGAATTCGCAGCAGTTACGAATATTCCGATCGTGAATGCGCTCAGCGATTTGCTTCATCCCTGCCAGATACTTGCCGATGCTTATACTTTGCATCGCAAGGGGAAACTAAAACCGGGAATGAAGGTCGCCTTTATCGGCGATGGAAATAATGTTGCGAATTCCTGGATCGAATTCGCGCACGTATTCCCCATTGATCTCTACGTTGCAACTCCGAAAGGTTATGAGCCAACCGAGCGCACATTCATTCATCCCCAATCGGCAGGAAGTGTCGTAATATTGAACGATCCGAAACTTGCTGCTATGAATGCCGACGTTATCTATACCGATGTCTGGACAAGTATGGGAC
>Ga0207100_1123_pt1 | contig 17723 bp, 7 predicted proteins | sample Alteio_BWMinHeat_82_FD_153520 | JGI IMG/M metagenome (GOLD analysis project Ga0207100, IMG submission 153520) | Enriched cells from forest soil in Barre Woods Harvard Forest LTER site, Petersham, Massachusetts, United States -... | ecosystem: Environmental > Terrestrial > Soil > Temperate forest >...
CGGGCAAGTGGGCGATGGGAGGAACGTGATTGCAATTCAGGTGACCCACTATGCGATTAGCCGTCCGGCGACCGTGATGCGGACGATGACTCCAATGAGCATGTGCCTGTTCCTGAGTTACCAGGATGGATCAAGCGAGGTGCTGGCCAGCAAGGCCCAAGGCTGGAAGGCAGCGCTGAACGCAGACACGAATTGGATTGAACCGTCATTCGACGATAGTTCATGGAAGAGCGCCGAACTATATCCGCAGGAGATGGACAGCTTTGGATCCAGCAACACGGGCCTGCCGTGGCCGACCGGGCCGGTCGCTGCGCTGCGACGCACGTTTGATGAACGTAAGCCGATTGCGTCGGCACGGTTATACGCGACCGCTCTGGGTGCCTACAAGTTCCACCTTAACGGATCGGTCGTCGGAGATCAGGTTCTCGCGCCCGGCTGGATGGACTATCGCGAGCACGTGCCGTACCAGGTGTATGACGTCACAAAGCAGCTAAGCCTGGGGAAGAACGCCATTGCGGCGTACCTCTCCGCGGGCTGGTACAGCACTCCCCTGATGTGGTATCGGCAAGGCAACAACTATGGAGCGACGCAGCCTGCTTTGAAGGCGCAGCTTCGGATTGAACATACCGACGGATCCGTCGAGTGGATCGTAACGGACGATCTTTGGAAGGCGGAAAACTCTGAAATAGTGTTCGCCGAGCTCTACGACGGTGAGACCCTCGATACAAGATTGATCATGCCAGGCTGGGACAAGACATACTTCTCGGATTCGTCCTGGAAGCCCGCAACGCTGGTTGAGCCACAGGCTCCAGCAATCATCTCTCAGTACTTTCAGCCGATTCGCGAAGAGCGCGTTATAACGGCGAAGAGTGTCAGCAATCCCGCCCCTGGCGCTTACGTATTTGATTTTGGTCAGAATCTCTCGGGAGTGCCGCGCGTTCATCTCAGCGGAAAGCGCGGGCAGGACGTTAGGCTGCGGTTTGCCGAAGTGCTCAATCCAGACGGTACGATGTACGTTGACAATCTGCGGACCGCGAAGGCGACCGATCACTTGATTCTGGCTGGAGCGTCGAAGGGCGAAGATTTTCAACCTGAGTTTACGTATCACGGATTTCGTTATATCGAAATCACGGGTGTTGCGACGAAACCCGAGGTGGTTGCCGTCAAGGCAGTTGTCCTTCACACCGACGCGCCGTTCACGGTTAAATTTGCGACCGGCAACGCGATGGTGAATAAGCTGTGGAGCAACGTGCTATGGGGACAGCGTTCCAACTTCGTCGGGGTTCCTACTGACTGTCCACAACGCGATGAGCGGCTGGGTTGGAGTGCGGATGCGCAGGTCTTCTGGCGCACGGCCGCCTTCAATATGGACCTTACAACCTTCAGCCAGAAGTATGCCGCAGACCTGCGCGGCACACAGAAGGGCACCGCCATGTATGGCATCTTTGCTCCCGGAACGTCGAAGCCAAATCCGGGCTATGGTGCGGCATGGAGTGACGCCGGCGTCATCATTCCCTGGACAGGCTGGGTCCAGACTGGCAACACGCGCATTATTGAAGAGAACTGGCAGGGCATGAACGACTACCTCGACGCGATCTCGAAGCAGAATCCGGACAACCTCTGGAGAAATGGATTCGGATCCGCATTCGGCGATTGGTTGACTCCTACGGTTACGACACCTGAGGACCTGATTGCGACGGCGTACTGGGCCTATGACGTGTCTCTGATGAAGCAGATGGCAGAGGCTACCGGCCGTACCGAGGACGCGAAGCGTTATCAGGCAGAGTTCGAGGGCATCAAGTCGGCCTTTCAGAGAGCGTACATCCGCTCCGGCGGCTTTGTCGGGACAGTGGACAACTATCCGAGTATTCCGCCACCGACGATCAAGCCCGAAGATGCATCGCCGGATCCGAAAAAGGTCGTCGAAACCCAGACTGGGTACGTGCTCGCTTTGCATATGGACCTGCTGCCGAAGGAACTGCGCGCAACTGCGGCGGATAAGCTGGTTGAAAAGATTGAACAAAACGGCTGGCTGTTGGGGACAGGCTTTCTTGGAACGCCATATCTCCTCGAGGTGCTATCGGACACCGGGCACAGCGACGTTGCTTACCGGCTGTTGCTGAATCGGAAGTATCCTTCCTGGGGTTACCTGATCGACCATGGGGCGACTACTACATGGGAACGGTGGAACGGCGATCGGATGCGCGGCGATCCGAGCATGAACTCCTACAACCATTACGCCTACGGAGCAGTGGCCGAGTGGATGTATCGCTACGCCGCTGGGGTTGACACATTGTCCACCGATGCAGGCTTTCATACCATCTATCTACATCCAAACTTCGATAAGCGTTTGGGCCATCTCGATTTTGAGTATGACTCGCCCTATGGTGCCATCAAGTCGTCGTGGAAGGTCACTGAAGGTAATGTTGTCTGGAGCCTGGTCGTTCCGCCCAACACCATGGCGCGTCTGCCGCTGGCTGCTACCAACGCAACCGGCTTTACGCTCGACGGCGCTGCTCTCGATCACAATCCGAAGGTCGTGCCTGCCGGACGCGACGTCTACGACCTGCCGGCCGGAAGCTACACATTCAAAGCAACGGTTTCCTCCGCAAGCGGAACGGTTGCCGAGGGTCGCTGACACACAACTGATGGCATGCGGAGTTGGCTCGACTCCGTCTAAAAGCAGCCTTCATAGATCCGGATGCAGTCGGCTTCGGTCACCGGCCGCGGATTGTTGCGCAGCAATCGTTCTACGGTCAGAGCCGATCGGGCTAGCGCAGCGATATCTTCCTTCTGGATCCCATAGCTGCCGAGGTGTGGGTCAAGACCGCAGTCCGACGTCAGGCGACTGATCGCCCTAGCGCCGGCAACGGCCGTTTCCAGGGCAGTGGAGCGCTCGGGTACACCAAGTGCTCGTCCGACGCTGGCGTGTCTCTCCGGTTCTGCCTCGGCGTTGAAACGGAAGACATGCGGCTGAACAAGCGCCACTGAGACACCGTGCGCGATGTGATATTCGCTCCCCAGCGGATACGCGAGTGCATGCCCGGCCGCCGTGTTCACGGGGCCGAGGCAGAGGCCGCCATAGAGGCTCGCAAGAGACATGCCCTCGCGAGCTTCCAGGTCGCCGGGACTGCACACTGCGCGCTTTAGAAAGCGGCCGCACAGAACAATCCCTTCCAGCGCGTAGAGGTCGGCCATCGGATGGGCAAACTTGTTGGTGTACGCCTCTACGCAATGTGCGAGCGCATCAAGACCGGTCGCGGCGGTGACGCCAGCCGGCATGGTCACGGTCAACTCAGGATCGACGAACACCGCATCCGGCACCAGATAGGGGCTAATCACCGCCTTCTTTAGTTTGGCGCCTTCGTCCAGCAGAATCGCGTTGGGCGAAACCTCGCTCCCCGTGCCCGATGTCGTGGGCACGCATACCAGGTGGCAGGAACGGCCATGCAGCAGGCCCGTTCCAAACGCATCCTCGATCCGCTGTCCTCTGTTTACAAATGCAGCCACGAGCTTGGCAATGTCCAGAATACTGCCGCCGCCAAGACCCAGAATGCATGTGGCGCCGGCTGCTCGTGCGCGGACGGTTGCTGCCTCGAAGTCGGCGATAGTCGGTTCGCTGGGAATACTGTCGTCGACCGAAGACGCGATGCCCGACCGCGCAAGCTCATTCTGGATCCGCATAGTCGCGGCTGACAGTGCCGAAGAGGTGAGGATGTGCAGGTGAGCAGGCGCAAGCTGACTGAGATATCCAAAGCACTCGGTCAGGCAACCGCAACCGAAGACGAGTTGTCTTGGCTGATGAAAAGTGAGCGCTCGCCAGGTCGTACGCCGCTCGGACACCGGATTAAGAACCATCGAAACCTCCCATCGCACTCACTCTGCGAGGTGGACTGAATCAGATCATTGCAGCCAGAAAGTCAATAGGGTTTCACCCTGCGGAACCGCCTTGTCGGGACATCCGGTCTTCAACGGCAACCCAAGAACTGAAAAATCAACACTAATTATGAAACTTATCGCTTCTCAGTGTATACGAAGCATCCGTTTTCGTTGACTTCGCTTGTTATGGCAACTCCAACTGCCCATTGACTTACGCTCAGTGGCGTCAGTTCGCATTCTTAAAAAATGAAAATTAGTGAACATGAACAAAAACTAATGGTTGACAACTGCCGATTCACTTCATTATTGTCAGCGGCTGAATTCAAGATCACATGGAGCTTCATGCTCTGACGAAGTTCCCCGGGCCAAACGAAATTGCCAGTTGCGGATTTGTCCGCAGGAGAGTCGATTATGGCTAGAAAAGCAATCCGGTCCGCAGCCCTGCTGCTGGCATCCTTCGCGTTTGTAACCCTGGCCCACGCGCAGTTTTCGAGCAACTTGGAAGGTGTTGTTCAGGATTCGTCAGGCGCGGTCATCCGCGGCGCAACGCTGTTGCTGACCAACACTGCGACGAACGTGACCAAGCAGACAACGTCGGGGTCAAGTGGCGATTATCGGTTTGTCAGCATCGCCCCCGGGGCCTACTCCGTGACGACCTCAGCGACCGGGTTCGCGACACACAAGGTAAGTATCCAGTTGCAGACAGAGCAGACACTCAACCTGCCAGTTACGCTTAGCATCGCCACCCAGTCGCAGTCGGTTGAGATCACTGATCAGCCGCCGGTCATCGATACGGCGGAGACACGCAATCAGCTGACAATCTCCGCCGAGCAACTGGATTCGCTGCCGCTGCCCGGCCGCAACCAACTCGGCCTGGTGACGCTAGCCCCGGGAGTAACGGGCCTGGGCCTGTTGGGCGGTGGGCAGAATGCGCAGTCCAACGACAACTACGCGGCAGAGACGCAGGTGACTGCAAGCGCCAACGGGCGCAGCAGTACCGGCAACATGTTTGTGGTGGATGGCCTCGACATTACCAGCAACATTACTCCCGGCGTGCTCAACCTTGTTCCGAACCCGGACACGATTCAGGAAGCGACCGTACAGGTAAATACTTTCAACGTCGAGTACGGGCGAAGCAGTTCGATCGTGGAGGTGATGACGACGCGCTCCGGCTCGGACAAGTATCACTTTCTGGCGAGCGAATATTACACCGCCAACTGGCTGACCGGGCGCACCGAATTCCAGCCGCGGGAAAAGTTCACCATGCTTCCATTTCATTCCAGCAACATCTCTGCAACTGCGAGCGGGCCGATCCCATTGCTCAAGCAGACTTACTTCTTCACGGGCTGGGAGCCGCTGCTCTCGTCGACGCAATCGAGCGGACCGGTAACCGTCGAGGATCCGGCGTTCACTACCTGGGCGCAGCAGAACTGGCCGAACTCAGTCGGAGTAAAGTTGCTCGCCCGGTACCCGTCGGTGAACGTCGCGCGGACCGGTGTTCAGTCGACCGGCTCCTCGCTGCTCGGCCCCACGGTATGCGGTACGCCGGCGGGCGCAAACATCCCGTGCGCGCTGCCGATCGTGGATAACGGCGTTTTCAACGCAACCAACTTCCGCAACGCGCTTGAGTTCAACACCCGTCTCGACAAGTACTTCAAGAAGGATCGGATGTATGCGAACTACTATCGCACCAGCCTGCATACGGGCGGGCCGTCGGTGCGCGTGGACCACGGCGTGCCGCAGCAGTTTCTGGTGCGGTCGATCCAGGCGAACGAGACCCACACCTTTAACGATCATCTGTTGAACGAGGGAGCTTTTGGCTTCCTGCGCATGGAAGGACTGGTTGATCCCACTGGCCCGTTCCACATTCCGCTGGTCTCCGTTCAGGGGGCGTGGGGCACTGGCCTTGGCGTAGGCAAGGCCCATGAGAACTATATCCAGCACCACTTTGTGTGGAAGGACGACGTTAGCTACGTGCACGGCGCGCACGACATCAAAGTGGGCTACGAGGGCTTCCACGGCGACAACCTGACTTACTTCGGCCAGTGGTTTTCCCAGCCGGCTTTCTCATTCCTGAGCGTGGCAGGGTTTGTCCAGGACCAGGTTTATCAGGAGACCGGCGTCTCCTACAATCTGCTTACGGGGCAGCCTGCAGGCCTGGCCAGCGGCAGCTTCCAGTTCACCGGCAATATGTATGGCTTCTTCGCCCAGGATAGCTGGAAGGCGAGCAAGAAGTTGACGGTGACTTACGGCCTGCGCTGGGACAATTTCGGCAATCCAGCGCCGGAGAATGGCACGGTGGAGGCGAACTTCATTTACGGACAGGGCTCGACCGTCCAGCAGCAGGTTGCCAGCGGCTCAGTAATGCAGGTCAATCACGCATTCAACCAGGCGATCACGGCGTGGAGTCCTCGCGCCGGCGTTGCCTATGACATCACCGGCTCGGGCAAGTGGTTAATTCGCGGTGGCTTCGGACTTTATCACGACTGGATCACGCTGGGGAATGTGCAGAACGAATTCGGCAACCCTCCAGCGCCGGCGGGCGTCACATTCCAATCGAATACGAGCGGTGTGCAGCCCATCTACAGCGTGGGTACCAGCGATGTGTGGCCCTTCGGGTTTACCTATCCGAGCCTGCCCGCAGGCTCGCTGAACAGCCAGGGCGGCATCCCCGGCCAGCAGGTCAACGTCGCCGGCAACGACCCGAATCTGAAGGCCTCCAACACCATGAACTACACGGTGACGCTGGAGCGCGGGCTAGGCTCAAACTACTCCGTCGCAGTCGGATACTCCGGGGCTCACTCGAACAATCTATTTACTGATTTCGCCGGCCATACCACTAACGCATACTATGGCGTGGACGTTAACAACTTCCCCGGCAGCCTGATTCAGAACGGCGGCAAGCTGGTGCGCCTGAACACGAGTTTCGGCACTATCCGCTACACCGTGAACGGTCCCACTGCGACCTACAATGCTTTTATCGCGGAGTTCAAAGGACGCTTCCTGAGGCGCGGTTTCGTGGATGCGTCCTACACGAGATCCAGTTTGTACGACGACTCCGGGACGTATCCGACGGTGCCATCGAACGACGGAAACTACAGCCAGTACTGGGCGCCATCCAACTGGGATGTTCCCAACCGGATCTCGCTGCAGGCGTTCTATGAATTGCCTCACTTGAATCGCGGCCCTGGTTTTCTTCATTACGTGACCAATGGATGGAAACCGAGCGTGATCACCATCCTGCAGAGCGGCCAGCCATTCACCGTGCTCAACCCGGCGGCCTACAAGTCGGGAGAAGTACCCGGGAGCGCGCTGGCGACATCGTCTCCCGGCGACTACAACGCGGACGGCACCAACAGCGACCTGCCGAATGTGCCCAGCTACGGTTACAAAATTGCGACCGACCGCAACCACCAGTTGGCGCGCAACCCAGACCTTTCGCCGATCGTAACTCCAACGGGAGCGCCCAGCCCGGCCCAGGGAGTGTCCGGCGTTTTCCCCTACCTGGCAGATTTCTCGGCGCCTTCCGCCCTTCCGGGGGAGGGCAACGAGGTCATTAACGGGTATCGCAGCCCTGGCTACGCCAACACCGACTTCGCTCTGCTGAAGAACAACCGCATCCGCGAGATTGCGAATCTGCAACTGCGTTTGGAGATATTCAATCTGTTCAACCGGGCCAGCCTTACTGGCATCAACGGGAGCACGAACAGCTCCTCCTTCGGCAAGGCTACCAATCAGTATCCCGCTCGCTTTCTCCAGTTGGGCGCACGCTTCGAGTTCTAACGCACGCCAACGCTCCTCCAGACGCCGCCGACGGGACACTGTTGGCGGCGCATTTTTGTTCGGCCTCTAGATGGAGTGAGTCGCCGGCGTCCCGTCGAAGACTATGCTGCTGGTACCTGACTCTCCAGCCACACGGAGCGCCATCTTCCTCGACGTGAAGGGGTGCATGCGCGAACCGTCCGCAAGTTTCAGCGACAAAGTGCGCGTGGAGTCCTGCCATTCCACGTCAATCCGCGAGAAGACGCCGCGTGTGTAGTCCATCGAGACACCATCATCCTCGTAGAGGGAAAACCGGCCGTCAGCGCCGGGATAGACGTACAGATCCAGGGGCAAAGTTGAAGGCTCCGCCGTGTACTGCTTTACCGGCCCCATCGGCACGATCGAACCGGCGCGAACGTAAAGCGGAAGCGTGGCGAGATCGGCGGGCGCTGTAATCTCTTGTCCGCCCTGGAGCCTGGCCTGCGTCCAGTAGTCGTACCAGGTACCTCGCGGCAGGCGCACCGAACGGTCCTCCGCTCCCGCAGTCGTGATCGGCGCCACCAGCAGGGCATCGCCCCACATATACGCGTCGTCAACCTCCTGCATCTTGACATCGCCCGGGTATGCGAGCCACATGGCGCGCGTCACCGGCAACCCGGTGCGGTGCGTCTGGTACACCGTGGAGTAGAGGTAGGGAAGCAACCGGTAGCGCAGGTCCAGATACTTCCGGCAGATCTCCTCCACCTCGGGATGGTGTAACTCGTCCGGCGTCGGCAGCAGCTTCGGGTCGTCCTCCACGGGCCCCAGATCACCTTCGTTCCAGCCCCAGGGCAGCCGCAGCTTCCATGTCCGGCCATGCGAACGGAACAGCGGGCAGAAGGCGCTGAACTGAAACCACCGAACGTACAGTTCCGCTGTCAACTCTTTTGTCGAGAAGAATCCGCCAGTGTCTGTTCCCCAGTAAGGGATGCCGCTGAGTCCCGTATTCAATCCGTCGGCAATCTGTGTGCGCAGCGTCTGCCAGCTTGAGTTGACATCCCCCGACCACAGAAATCCGTACCGCTGTAGCCCCGCGTAGCCGTTGCGCTGAATGGAGAAGGGCCGCACACCGGGCCGTTGCTGCAGCGGTCCCTCCCAATACATTGCGTTGCGAGCCAGTCGCGCCTCCGGCGGCAACTCATCACCATCATCCACCCACCATCCATCCACGCCGGTCCGGAAAGTCTTCAAATGGTCTGCCCAATAGTTGGCCGCGTCATCGGGATCGGCAGCATGGTCAGCGACATGTCCATGCAAATCGTGAGGCGCTCCAAGCACGTGCAGAACCACGCGAAAGCCTTCGTGGTGCATCTCGCTGAACATGGCCATAGGGTTGGGAAAGATCTTCGCGTTGAACTCGAACGAACCGTGTCCCGAGTTCCAGCCCGAAGGAGCAAAGCCCGTGCCGAGGTAGATCATCACGTCGCAGGGAAGTTTCTTCTCTCGGAACGTCTTCGTCTCCTCCAGTACCTCTTCTCTGCTGGCCAAAGTTCGATGCGATTGTTGATATCCCAGCGACCAGATTGGCGGCAGATGCGGCATGCCCGTAAGCTGAGCCAACTCGCCCAGCAGCACCGCCGGGTCTTTGTTGATCATCAGGAAGATGTCCTGCGGCTGTGGTGGTTCCGCAGGACGGAATACTCCTTCGCTTCCCGTCAGGTCGAAAGTCCCCATGGGATGGTGAAAGAACAGCGCCCACCCCGCCGGACTGATGAGCCACGGAATTGGGGAACGCCCGCCGTTCAGAAACTGATCCGGCTTGAACTGGCCGTTCCGCATTGCATCCACAACGCCCCGGCGATCGAACTGGTGCCCGCCCTCGCCTAGGCCGAAGACCGGCACGCCGTGCAGGTCGAAGCTCACCTTGCCCGAAACACCGTCGAAACTCAGATACTGGACTTCTTTCTTGTCCGCATCGAGCACCCGTAGCGTCAGGGGATCCTCCATGACGATCTCTCGCCGGTCCCATATCACTTGGCCATCGTGATCTACAACGGCCATCGGCGCGGGCCAGGCGCGGTCTATGAGACCCACTCCAGCGAAGGAAGTTCGTGGCTTCAGCCCGGAGCCTCTGCGAACCACAGTGATCCGAAGTGTCGTCTCGCTCACGCGCGTGAGTTGGAGTTCAACTTCCGCTCCCGCAATGTGGAAGCGCCGCGGATCCTTCCCATCGGCGGCGACCGCCGTCAATGCCCGCGTGCCACCCGCCGCCAACGCGACGCCAGCGACGAAGTCCCGGCGTGTAAGATGACCCCCTGGTTTCATATCGAGCCTCGAACTGCTTCATCGAATGGCATCTTGAACCGTCTCTTAAGTCGATTACCATCGGACCCGAGTCCTGGACGCGGCGAGCACCGTTGACAATGATAGCGGCTCTAGCTTAAGTTTCGGCAAATGACCTCCGGAATTGGAAACCTGTGATGAAAACTGAAAATAAACCGCTGAGCCGGAGACGCTTCTCGCTCGGCCTGGCCATGGCGCCGCTGGCACTTGCCGCAACGCCCCAGTTCGAGGCGCAGGAAGCCGCGAAAAAGACCACAGCAGCCCCTCCGGACAAGAATGCAAACCCGCAACCGCAAACGAAAAAGCGCTGGCAAATCTACGAAGAGGAGCACTTCGCACACCCGCTCGTCTTTGAACGTCACGACATCCAACCAAAGGTCCAGCCCTTCGCGCTGAGCGATGTCACGCTGGCGCCTGATGGCCCCTATGCTCAGTCCCGCGCGTGGAGCCGCGGCTTCATGTTGCGCATCACGCCGGACCGCCTCCTCCATAACTTCCGCGTCACTGCCGGCCTCCCCTCCACTGCGGTTCCGCTGGGCGGCAATGAGAAGCCTGACTCCCTCCTGCGCGGGCACTGGGTCGGACACTATATGTCCGGCTGTGCGCTGCTCTACGCGTCAACTGGCGACGCGGAAATCAAAGCCCGCGGAGACGCCATCGTCGCAGGCATCGCCGAGTGCCAGTCCAAGCTCGCCCCCGGCGGCTATGTCAGCGCATTTCCCCAAACCGAGTTCGACCGGCTGGAGATGGGGCAAAAAGTGTGGGCACCGTTTTATACGCTGCATAAGCTGATGGCTGGCCTGCTGGATATGCACGAACACACAGGCAGCACGCAGGCGCTCGACGTCGTGGTCAAGATGGCAGCTTGGGTCGATAACTGGACCGCATCCCCCAGCGAAGATCGCATGCAGGAGATTCTCAACGAAGAATTCGGCGGTATGGGCGAGGTGCTCTACAACCTGGCCGCCGTCACCGGGGAAGATCGCTGGGCGCGCACAGGCGATCGCTTCCAGAAGAAGATATTCCTGCGCCCTCTGCTGAACCGCTGCGACGAACTTGAGCAGCTCCACGCGAACACACATATTCCCCAGGTCATTGCAGCGGCTCGCAGACATGAGCTGACCGGCGATTCGCGGTTCAGCGCCATCCCCGAGTTTTTCTGGGAGACGGTAGTCGAGTCGCGTACCTTCGCTCCTGGCGGCTCCGGCACAATGGAGCGTTGGGTGACACACGCCAATCATCTCGCCTGGGAGATGAAGTCGAGCTCCGAGCACCAGGAATGTTGCTGCGCCTACAACATGATGAAACTCACGCGGCACCTCTACGGCTGGCAGCCCCAGATGCGTTACGTCGAATACTACGAACGCAACCTGCTCAATCATCGCCTCGGCACCATCGAGCCCGAGACTGGCCACACCACTTACTTCCTCTCCATGGCGCCGGCCGCATGGAAGACCATTGGCACCGAGGACCAGACGTTCTGGTGCTGCAACGGAACGGCGCTGGAAGAGTTCGCCAAGCTGCAAAACAGCGTCTACTTCCACGATGACGATTCTCTCTACGTCAATCTGTATGTCGCTTCGGACCTCGATTGGAAAACCCGCGGCGTGCGGCTCAAACAGGAAACGCAGTTCCCCAGGGAACCTCGAACCCGCCTGACCATCGTGGCTGCGCCTCAGGAGAAGTGGACCCTTCGCCTGCGCGTGCCTTCATGGACAAATGCCGACGCGCGTATTCTCGTAAACGGCACGCCTATCGACGCGCAACCGCAGCCCGGCACCTATGTGAACCTCAATCGCTCCTGGAAGCCAGGTGATCGCGTCGAGCTCGAGATGCCCATGCGTCTCACTCGCGAGCCTCTCGGTGATGATCCTGCGCTGCAGGCATTTCTTTACGGCCCGGTCGTTCTCGCGGGGCAGTTTCCGCTTGGGCAACTAAGTTTCAACATGCTGCACAAGAGTGAGGAGCCGAACGTTAAGGCTGCGCCCCTCGCCGTGCCCACGCTGGCCGAGAAGGGCGATCGGCTGGAACAATGGATCCTTCCGGTGGATGGTCAGCAACTGACTTTCCGGGCCGCTGGGACTGCCGGAGAAGAGGTCACGCTCAAGCCCCTCAACGAAAGCTGGCAGCGATTCAACGTGTACTTCCGGGTCTCCTCATGAAGCTCAGGACGGTCCGATGAATCGTCGCGAGATGCTAAAGATCGGCTCTGCAGGCTCTCTTGCCGTCGCACTTCCTGCAATTGCAATTGCAACCACGGAGCCGCAGCCTGCTCACGCCGCGGTGCCCCTGTGGGAGGTCTTTGAGCTCACGTTGAACGGACCGTCCACAGGCAATCCCTTTGCCGACGTGCAGTTCGCCGCAACATTTTCACTCGGCCACCGCACGGTTGCGGTTGACGGCTTCTACGACGGCGCAGGCGCCTACAAGTTGCGCTTTATGCCGGACACTCCCGGCGAATGGGGATACACTACGACAAGCAACGCGGCGGATCTCACAGGCAGGACGGGACGATTCACGTGCATTGCCGCGCTTGCCGGTGCGCACGGACCCGTCCAGCCGCGCAACACCCATCACTTCGCCTATGCGGACGGCACACCCTTCTTTCCCTTTGGAACCACCTGTTACGCCTGGGTGCATCAGTCGGAGGATCTACAACAGCAGACCCTGCAATCGCTTCGCTCCGCACCGTTCAACAAGATTCGCATGTGCGTCTTTCCCAAGCACTACGAGTACAACCACAACGAGCCGCCTCTGTATCCCTTCGAGCGAAACGCCGCCGGTCAGCACGATTTCACGCGGCCGAATCCAGCCTACTTCGCGCACATCGAGCAGCGCATTGCGGACCTGCGCGTGCTCGGCATCGAAGCGGACCTGATCCTCTTCCACCCCTACGACCGCTGGGGATACGCAACTATGCCGTCCGAGGCGGACGACCGCTACCTGCGCTACGTGCTCGCCCGCATGTCTGCCTACCGAAACATCTGGTGGTCGCTCGCCAACGAGTTCGACCTGATGAAGGCGAAGTCCGTGCAAGACTTCGATCGCTTCTTCAAGATCGTCGAGCAGCATGATCCGGCGAATCACCTTCGCTCGGTCCACTACTCCCGCGTGATGTACGACTACTCGCACCCGTGGGTGACGCACGGGTGCCTGCAGACCGCGAACTTCGACGCGGCCGCGGGCTGGCTCGCCGCCTGGCGAAAGCCCATCATGTTCGACGAAGTCCAATACGAGGGCAATCTCAATCGCCGCTGGGGCAACCTGTCTGGCGAGGAGATGGCGCGGCGCTTCTGGCTTGGCGTCATCGCCGGTTGCTACGTAACCCATGGGGAGACGTATCTCGACCCCGACCAACCTCTCGATGAAAACACGACGCCGACGATCTGGTGGTCGCACGGTGGCAAACTGCGCGGAACCAGTCCTGACCGAATCGCCTTCCTGCGCAAATTGGTAGAGGATACCGCCGCCACCGCAGGCAAGGACGCCAGGCGGACAGGATTCGAAGCTCAACCCACGGCGTATTACCTGAACGCTTCCACCGTCGACGCAACTGGCACGGGGACGCAGCAGATCCTTTACTTCATGGACTTCCATCAGCCCATCTACTACGAGTTCCCGCTGCCTGCGGGAAAGTTTACGGCCGAGCTGATTGATCCCTGGGAGATGAAGATCAGCGCGCTATCAGGAACGTTTGAAGGAACCACAAAGCTGAAGCTGTCGGGACGGCCCTTCAGCGCCGTGAGATTTCGGCGCGTATAGTGCGTTCCCACAGGAGCAGTTCCTCCTTATACGCAACTGGTTTAGAGTTGGCAATGCTGTCCGCCGCATCGCCGACAATGCCCATGCTCAGGCAACTTCTCGCGTTACTGCTTCTCGTTTCACCAACTGCGACTGTCCGCGCGCAGCAGGTTTTCAGTCCGCTGGACCCGACGCGGAACTTGCCGGCCCCTCCGGCACCCCGACCCGCGGCGCTCCCCGAACAGTACATCTGGACAACCGGCGATGTGACCGCGCAGCGTCCCGACCACAGCAAGTTTCTATGGAACCAGCCGGATCTACGGATTGCGCCACACTACTTCCGCGTGCGCTTTCGCGTCACCTCGCTGCCTGAGGCTGCAACACTCTACCTTGCAGGACCGCGCGAGTCGCATGTGTTCCTCAACGGTCATCCCCTAGGCGACTTCTACCTCAACCCCGACGCCCCTATCGGCTTCCACATCTTCCATGCGGCGGCCGCCCGCGCCCTGCGGATTGGCGACAACGTCCTTGCTATTGAAGCCGTTCGGGGACGCGGCGTCGTCAGCGGAACTAGCCCCGTAACAACCCAACAACTTGCGTACGGGGAGATCCTGGCTGTAAAGATTGTCCCCGCACGATTCGGTGCAGAAGCTTCGCCGATCGTCATCTCGGACACCACCTGGCGCTCTGTGCCTGGTTTCGCGGATAAGCCCATCGACCATTGGTCTGAGCCCGGCTTCGACGACTCTTCCTGGCAACCGGTTGAGTCGCTGGGCCCCATCGAGTCCAACATGGACTTCTTTCAGTGGTCCGCCGATGCAGGCATGTACGGATGGCCAGGATACATGGGCATGTCCCCCGCGCTGCGCACTCTCCCGATGACAGCCGTTGCCGTCACCCACGTCTTCACCGGTCACGCCAGCTTTTCTCATCTACCATCTCTGACTTCCCCAAATGCAGTCAAGCCATTTGTGGTTACAAATCAAGCTTCCGCAACAACCACCGATGCCGACGCACCCTCCCTGCTACTCGACTTCGGACGCGAAGTCGCAGGCCGGCTCCTGGTCGAGTCCGCGTCCCCTGCCGACACGACTCTCTCGATCGCCTACGGAGAGTCCGAAATCGAGGCTCTCGCAAGCGGCCTGACTCCCGGACAACAGGGCGGCAACTACCTTGGCACGAATATCATCGAAGTCCCCGCGAACGGTGTCGCGCGCGGACCCAAGTCCGGGTTCCGCTATGTGCGCATCCGCTTTCTGCGCGGCGCCTCCACTACTGCCTTCAAAGCCATTCGTGTCGAAGGCATCTACTACCCGGTAACCTATGCCGGCTCGTTCGAGTCTTCCGATCCGCTGCTGAACCGTATCTGGGAGACCGGCGCATACACGGCTCATCTCTGCATGCAGGACGGAGTCTGGGATGCAGTCAAGCGTGACCGCGGACGATGGGCCGGCGATCTCGACGTCGAAGGCCGGGTCATCTCCGCAGTCTTCGGCGAGCGCGCATTGATGGAGGAGACACTGCACGCGCTAGCTCCGCCCGGCGGCGGCCACGTCAATGGGATTCCCTCCTACTCGGCACTCTGGATCACCTCGCTCGCAAGCCTTTATCAGAGTTCCGGCGACAAAGTCTTCCTCGCATCCGAACACGATGACCTGCTTCACGTTCTCGAAACGATGGACGCAAGCCTCGATCCCCGCGGCCTCTTTGACAACGCGAAGCACCAATGGCTCTTCGTCGATTGGGCGCCCGGGCTCTACGCCTACACTTTCGAAGCCCGCATCGGAACACAGCTCCAATATATCCGCGGTTACCGCGCCGCAGCCGCCCTGCTGCTGGATATGGGCGATTCCGCCAATGCCCGGCGATACGAAACGCAGGCCACCAGCGCGCTCGCCGCAGTTCACACCTTACGCGACGCGAATGGAGTCACCTATGGCAGCACCTGGCAGCTCAACGCTCTCGCCGCCCTCACCGACGACCCAGCAACCAGACCGGAGCTTTGGGATAGCATACTGTCACACGTGAAGCAGGACGAACCCTCCGATCAAGTCGTTAGCCCCTACTTCAACGCCTACATACTCGATGCCATGGCTGCAGCCGGTCACCACCGCGAAGCACTCGACTGGATTCGCGCCTATTGGGGCGGCATGCTCGCAGAGGGCGCAACCAGCTTCTGGGAGTCCTACGACCTGCGCTGGCCGAAGACAAACCCGCACCTCTCGCTGCAGGCCGACGGCACCAGCGGCTACTTCGTCTCCATGGCGCACGGCTGGTCGTCCGGTCCCACAGCCTGGCTCAGCGAGAACGTCCTCGGCATCACCTCCACGAGCCCTGGCTACGACTCGGTCAACATTCACCCTCACCTGTTAGGGCTTGAATACGCGCAGGGCTCGGTTCCCACACCGCATGGCACCATTGCAATTCGCATCGACCAACGGAAGGGAATTGACCTCGATCTTCCGCCAGGAGTGACTGCCAACGTGAATTACGAGGGCCACTCCACCGTCCTCCGCACCGCCGGCCACTTCACCATTCCCGCAGCGAACTAAGCTCTTCCGCGCCGCTCCACCAGCAGCAGGTGCTCGGCCACCAACACCGTATCCTCGCGCTGATTCACTACCTCCAGCGCTTCCACCACGATCCCATGCCCCGGCCGCTTCACATCCTCGCGCATCTCCTTGATCGTTACTCGCACATGAATCGTATCGTTCAGAAATACCGGCCGCACAAAACGCAGCCGATCGTATCCGTAGCTCATCGCCCGCGGGTTGATCACCCCTGCGGTCATCCCCACGGCCACGCTGAACACCAGTGTGCCGTGCGCCATCCTCTGTCCAAAAGGCTGCGTTTTGCACCACTCCGCATCCATGTGGTGCGGATAGAAGTCGCCTGTCTGCCCCGCGTGGAGCACAACATCCGCCTCGGTGATCGTCCTGCCCACCGTTTCCCTGCGCGTCCCTGCGACAAAATCCTCGAAGAACATCTCGCCCGTCATGTTCGCTCCACTCCGCTTGTTCCGTTCCTCGGAACAACATCCTGCAACGTCCTTCAGCAAACGTATCATCCCGATTGCACCGCTGGGTTATGGCGATACCATCATCTAGCCATGATCGAACTCAGCGGCATCACCTGGAACCACACGCGCGGCTATCTTCCCATGGTCGCCACGGCCCAGCGCTTCTCGGAACTCCATCCAGACATCTCGATCACCTGGCAGAAGCGCTCCTTGCAGCAGTTCGCCGACGCGCCCCTCTCCGATCTCGCTGCTCGCTTCGATCTGATGGTCATCGACCACCCTTCCATCGGAGAAGCCGCATGGCAGAACCTCCTGCTCCCACTCGACCAGTATCTTTCGGCTACCTTCCTCGCAGACCAGGCCGCCAACTCCGTCGGCCAGTCCTACTTCAGCTACCACTCCGACGGCCATCAGTATGCGCTGCCCATTGACGCCGCGACGCCCGTTTCCGGCTATCGCCCCGACCTCCTCCAGCGCGCGAATGCCCAACCGCCCGCAACCTGCGACGAGCTCGTTGAACTCGCCCGACGTGGCCTCGTTACCGTTCCCGCAATCCCCATCGACAGCCTCATGAATCTCTTCATGCTCGCGAATGCACTCGACGCCGAGCCCTTCACTCAGCCAGAAAAAGTGATCACGGAAGCCGCCGGAACCCGCGCTCTGCAACTCCTTCGCGAACTTGTTATGCTCAGCGCCCCGGGTTCGCTCGACCGCAATCCCATCCGCACCTGGCAACTCCTCGCCGACTCCACCACCGTCGCCTACTGCCCCTTCGCCTACGGCTACTCCAATTACTCGCGCCCCGGCTACGCAGCAAACATCCTCCAAGCCGGAGGTCTCGTCAGCTTCAACGGAGCACCGCTCCGCTCGACGCTTGGAGGTGCCGGGCTTGCCATCTCGAGCACCTGCAAACATGCCGGCCACGCGCTCGCGTACGCCGAATTCGTCGCCGCGCCGTCCGTGCAGAAAACGCTCTACGCGCAGTCAGGCGGCCAGCCTG
>Ga0207100_1125_pt1 | contig 17486 bp, 13 predicted proteins | sample Alteio_BWMinHeat_82_FD_153520 | JGI IMG/M metagenome (GOLD analysis project Ga0207100, IMG submission 153520) | Enriched cells from forest soil in Barre Woods Harvard Forest LTER site, Petersham, Massachusetts, United States -... | ecosystem: Environmental > Terrestrial > Soil > Temperate forest >...
GACCAGGTTGCCCGTCCAACGCACGGAGAAATTCGACTGGAGCTGCGGGGCCGCGCCATTTTGCCAGACAAAATTCACATCTTCGTCGGTGCGGCTGATCACGGGAGCGCCTTGCATCTCGCGAGCCTGGAAATATTCGGCGGAAAATCCCTGGGCACCGGAATTGGTTTTCAGGAATTTCGCCGGCACTGAGATAACCGGCGGACCTGTGAGCGACGAACCTTCCGCATACATAACATTCGATGCAGCGAAGCGCTTGCGCAGCCCGGCCAGCACGGTGACGGGGTGTGAAGGAGTCCCATTGTAGTTGCCCACCAGCGAATTCACGTTGTCAGCATTCGGTCCAATGACAGCGATGTTCTTGTACCCGGAACCCAGAGGAAGAAGATTGTCTTTGTTTTTGAGCAATACGAGCGTTTCGCGGGCTGCCTTCAACGCCAGGTCGCGATGCGGTTCGGTGTCGCTTTGCACGATGGTAATGCCGGAGTATGGGACTACGGTAGGCGGGTCAAACATGCCCAACTTCATGCGAGCCGCAAAGAGACGGCGCACGGAGCGGTCAACATCTGCTTCAGGAAGCAAGCCTTGCCGGACCGCGGCCAGGAGCGCGGCACTCTCAAGCTTGACTTCCGGTACCGGCCAGGTACAGATGATATCCATTCCGGACTTCACGGCATCAGCCATGCCCTGCGGCATCGTTTCCGCATAGTGATGATTGCGGAAAATGTCGCTGGCAGCCCCGCAATCGGAAACTACATAGCCGTCAAAATCCCAATCGCCGCGAAGATGTTGCTGCAGGAGCATGGGTTGGGCGCAGGCCGGCTTGCCATCAATCGAGTTGTAGGCGCACATCACCGAACCTGCGCCCGCAAGCACCGTGGCGCGAAACGCCGGCAAATAGGTGTCTTCCAGATCATGATTGGAAACCTGCACATCGGCGCTGTGACGGGTAGATTCCGGTCCGCTATGTACCGCGAAATGCTTGGGAGTTGACAAAGCTTCAAGATACTTTGGATTGTCACCTTGCAATCCCGTGACGAAAGCAACCGCCATTTTCGCAGTCAGGAAGGGGTCTTCGCCGTACGTTTCCTGACCGCGGCCCCAACGGGGATCGCGAAAAATATTTATGTTAGGAGACCAGACCGTAAGCCCGTGAAACCAACCGCTATCCCCTTTCGTGCGCAATTCTTCGTTGTACTTCGCGCGAAACTCGGTAGCGATGACCCCAGCCTCGGTGTGAAGCAGGTCCGGATCGAAGCTGGCTGCCATGCCAATCGCTTGCGGAAAGACCGTCGCGTAGCCGGTGTTAGCGACGCCGTGGAGCCCTTCGCTCCACCAGTTGTACGCAGGAATGCCAAGCCGCGGGATGGCTGGGGCTGCATGCATCATTTGCTGAACTTTTTCCTCCAACGTGATACGAGAAACCAGATCGTCAACCCTTTCAGTAATCGGCAATGATGGATCGCGAAAGGGGGCGCTTGCAAAAACAGCCGAGATATTGTCGGGAGGCGCCGACTGACCGAATGTCGAGCTTTGCGCAGAAGTTCGAGCTGCAATCAATAAATTGGAGAGAACAGCCAGAAGCAGAATCTTCTTCACGGCATCTCCTTGGAAAAACTGCAGTCAATTTTGGACCGGAACGTTAGGACACGACGCACGCGTGTTAAAGCCACTTGGCTACCGCCTTTCCGACTCGCTGTTGGGTTCTTTCGGCGGCAATCCGCTTATCGGCGCGTTTGCTAGCAGCGCCGTCTCCAAGCCGACCGGGCGCCAGGTTCGTAGAGCATCGAAGTACCAGATTTGATTGAATGGCGCATACCTTGCGCGACGATCCATTGCACTGACCTCCTACCGCATCGAGCAATACTCTGAATGCCACATTCGCGACCTCGACATGCGACATTTGTACGGTAGTTAGGGGTGGAGTCGCGAACTGCGCGATCTGACTGTCATCAAATCCCACTACCGACAAATCCCGTGCAACGTCCAGACCAAGTTCGAACGCTCCCCGTATTACACCGATTGCCGTCATGTCGTTCGAACAGAGCACGGCCGATGGCCGATCAGGTAGAGCAGCCAGCACGCACAACGCCTTCATGCCGGCCTCTAGAGTGTGGTCGCCCTCCACGAGCAGCTGCGGAGGTATTTCCAAACCAATTTCCTTCATGCATTCCTGAAAGGCTATTTTTCGGGCCACTGCAGTTCTCAAACGTGCCGGCCCGGCGATCAAGGCGATGCGCACGTGTCCGAGAGCCGCCAGGTGCTGCACAGCCTGTCGGACACCATGCAGGTAGTCAATGCAAACGGTCTTTAGGAGTGGTTCCGGAGACTCTTTGCCGAGCACGACAATGGGCAGGGTTCGGCTTCTGAAAGCCTCGATCAATGAGATTTCTTTCTCAAAACTGAGGATTGCTACCCCTTCGACCCGGCGCTCGATCATGCGCCGCACAGCGAGCTCCATCTGGCGCGGGTCGCGTGCGATTGAACTCAGAAATATCTCGTAGTTGTGCTCGAATCCCAACTTCTCAAAGGTCTGCACGATCTCAGGGAGAAAAGGCCCGATGGTGTCCGAGACCATCAGGCCGAAAATACGGCTACGTCCCGAAACCAGTGCCCGGGCATGAGTGTTCGGATAGTAGCCTACCTCCTCAATCACCTTCCGCACCCGCCTCGCCAGAGACGGGTCCACATTGGGCGCACAATTGATCGTTCGCGAAACGGTGGCGATTGAGACGTTAGCGCGCTTGGCGATTTCGTGCAGGGTCATTCGCGCCCTCCGATCGCTGCAGTTCGCCGGTACACTAATCGATACACCGCGTGACAAATTGTTCACCGCCAAACAGGCTGGGATCACGAATTCGGGATTCAGCGCGAGGCACGGTCAAACGTCACACGGAGCGCATAAGCATACTTCGCGGGGCTTTCGGCGGATAGTTGCACGTGCAGGCCGTCGGCACTCTGTTCGAATCGTAGTCTTGCATCGCTGCCCACTAAGGCGACGGATTGGACCAGTTCACTACCCACCGTCCTCGCAAGCGAACGAATCACCGCTTCCCCGCTGGTTGGCCAAGCCAGTCCGATCGCATAAATTCCGTCACTCTTGGTTGTAAAACGAAAATCTTCGGCAGTGTACTTTGCGGTATCAGTGTCGTGAAACGACCCAGCCGCCACTTTCGTGGGTCCTTCGCCGTAAGTCCTCCAGGGGCGGGTACCGTAGATGGCTTCTCCATTGATGCTCAGCCAGGTTCCGACGTCAAGCAGCACTCGCTGCACCTCGTCCGGTATCGTGCCGTCAGATCGCGGGCCAATGTTCAAAAGTAAATTGCCGTTCTTGCTGACGATATCAATGAGCTGATCGATCACAAATTCCGGCGATTTGAAAGTGTCGTCCTTTATATAGCCCCACGACTTATTGCTCACGGACGTATCGGTCTGCCAATACAGGGGGCGAATGTCGCCCAGTTGGCCGCGCTCCAAGTCGAGGACGGCGGAATGTTCCTGCATCGCATAGTCCTTGTAGTTGATGACGCCGACATGATCGCCGTATTTCTGAGAGCAGTTGTAATAGAAGGCGGCAAAACGTGTGAGATTCGGACGAATCGACGCCTGGCCGATCCACCAGTCGAAGTAGACGATGTCGGGATGGTATTTCTCGACTAGTTCCATCCCTCGCGCCAGCCAATCGTTGGCCCAAGCCGACGAAACATATGTGAAATCGCCACTGAGAGGGGTCCCCCACTTATTGTTCAACCAGGTATGCGCCGGACCGTAGAAGGCGGCATATTGCGGGTCGTTCACGTCAGACGGAATCGCGCGGCCCACGCCAAGAAAAAAATTGTGCTCTACCCGGTGCGACGAAACGCCAAAATGCAGCCCTTCCGATCGCACTGCTTTGGCCAGGTCCCCAATGACATCACGACGCGGCCCCATCTTGGCCGCTGTCCAGTCGCTCAACCCACTGTCGTACATGGCAAAACCGTCATGATGCTCTGCCACCGGCACCACATACTTGGCTCCGGATTTCTTGAACAACTCGGCCCAGGCCGCCGGATCGAAGTGTTCTGCCTTGAACATCGGGACGAAATCCTTGTACCCGAACTTGTCCTGGTTACCGTAAGTGGCAATGTGGTGCTTGTACACCTCAGATCCTCGCTCATACATATTTCTCGGATACCACTCGTTGCTGAACGCAGGAACCGAATAGACACCCCAATGAATAAAAATGCCGAACTTCGCATCCTGGTACCACGCAGGTACCTCATACTTCTGAAGGGATTCCCAGTCAGGCCGGAACGGCCCTTGATGATTGACGTCGTCGACTTGTTTCAGGAGGGCGGCGCGTTCGCCGTCATACTTGCTGCTGGCCTTCTGCCAAGTCTGGTCAATGCTGTTCGGATCCTCTGACGCAGTCGGAACCGTGGCGCTCTGGGCATGCAGATTGGAAAATGCGGACAGCGCTAGTGCAACAATGCCGACCTTAAGAGTTGATGACAGTGAACGGCCCGAGAACATCCTGTCCCTCCGTCAACTACAAGATTCGAGCTTGTAACGAGTCTGCGTGGTTGCGCTCTTCGCTCCGACTAGGGATTGCGACTCCAGCGTGGCCATCGTGATCATTCCAGACTGGTTGAATTTATATGCCCCTCTACACCGGTCAGGGAATCGAGCCTGCTGAATCTTGCCCATGTAAATCCATAGAGAGCGACAAATACAAAACAGACAAGGGGCACCACAAAGCCGAGGCGCATTGAGTGCACGTCGGCAATATGGCCCATAAATGGCGGGGCAATTGCGCCTCCCACGATGGACATAACGATGAGCGATGAGCCGAGCTTCGTATAATCGCCCAGCCCGCGAATCGCCAGTGCGAAAATAGTCGGGAACATCACGGACATGAAGAAGAAGGCAGCGAACAACGCATACAGCCCCGGCTTGCCCCCCCCGATGATGATCGCGAAGAGTACCAGGTCGATCAATGCGTAGGCCGCGACCACGCGGTCCGGCTTGAACTGGCTGATGACGGCACTGCCACACAGGCGTCCAAGCATGAACAACCCAAAACCCACAGCGCCGAGCCATTTGGAGGCTTGCAACCTGGTCACTCCCGGATCATTTTCAAGAACGTAATTGACGAAAAAACTGAAGGTTCCGATTTGTGCTGCGACATAGAGGAACTGTGTGGCAATGCCCAGAGTGAAATGCCTCCGCCGGAACATTTTCCAGTTCCTTGAGACGAAGAGGAAAGCAGCCATGTAAGCGACGACCAGCAGTCCATATTTCGCCGGCTTGAACAGGGCCTCGTTCATGTGAAGCAGCGTCCATATCAGTCCCAGGATCGGGGCAATGAAGAAGTACAGCAACCCACAAACTACGGCCAAGACGACGGCGATAGTCGCCAATTGAGCGCCGGAGGGCTTGAGCCGGTTCTTCTCGGCCGCCAATCTCCGGTTTTCATCCACGGCGTGCAAGTCCGGAACCGGAGATACGGCGAAAATGACGACCAGCAATGCCACAAATACGGCGATGCCCAAATAGGGTGTGGAGAGTCCGGCGTTGGCATTGGCTCCGTCAGCCCCGGCAAAGACGAAGTACCCACCGACAATCGGGCCGAGTATCCAGCCGACGCCGTTGACCGTCTGGGCAATATTGATGCGCGTGGGACCACTTTCTGGTGCCCCCAGAACCGTAGCGTAAGGATTGGCGATCGTTTCTAGGCAAGTCATGCCCGCCGCGATGACGAACAAGCCCAGCAGAAATGCCCAGTACGTGCCGATCCTGGAGGCTGGAATGAACCAGAAGGCACCTGCGGCAATCAGCGACAACCCCACGAGGATGCCACCCTTGTAACCGAATTTCTTCGCAATCAAACCGGCGGGGATTGCCATCAGGAAGTAGGCGAGGTAGTTGGCTGCCTGCACCAGGCCTGACTGTTCCTTGTTGATCCTCAGCGTGTCCTGAAAGTGTTTGTTGAGGATATCGATCATCCCGTTGCAGAAGCCCCACAGCAGGAACAGCGAGGTGATCAAGGCAAAGGTGGCGGCAAGATTCCTGCCCTCAGCGGTGCGAAATAAGCCACCTTTACGGGCGACAGGGCTGAGAGTGGTCGTCGATTCGCGCGGGTATGTGCTCATCGTGGCTAATCCATAGAGACCAGAATTTTCGTGAATCGTGACGGATTTTCGCTCCACGAACGCAATGCACCTGCCGCTTCGTGAAGAGGAATGACCAGGCTTACAAACTGATCCACAGGGAATTTCCGGCCCTCGAGGAGGCGGATCACCGAGTGGAAATCTTCGGGCTGAGCATTCCTCGACCCTAGAACATCCAATTCCTTTTGCACGAATAGCTTGGTCTCGTAGCTCACGAGTTCTTTGGCATAGCCGATGTAAACGACCCTGCCAGTAAAAGAAACCTCTTCAACTGCCGCTCGAAATGTTGCCGCCCTACCCACCGCTTCGATTACAACGTCCGGACCACGCCCCTCCGTCAGTTCCACCAAACGATCATGCACCGACTCCCGTTGGGTGTTAATCGCGTGGGCGCCGCCTGCAGCTCGTGCAAGTTCCAGCTTTTCGTCGTCCACGTCGATGCAGATCGTCCGCGCACCGCGAGAACTCGAAGCAGCTACGGCGCCCAGTCCCACTCCGCCACAACCCATCACTGCGACAGTGTCGTCGGCGGTGATCCGTCCACGTGATGCCGCGTGAAATCCGACTGTCAACGGTTCAATCAGGCATAATTCCTTCGTCGTGAGTTTTGCCGGATACAATTTCTCGGGCGACATCACGATGAATTCGGTGAGGGCACCGTCCCTTTGAACTCCTAGAGTCTGGTTGAATTGGCAGGCGTTCGGACGTCCCCGACGGCATGATGCGCATTTGCCGCAGCTTGTATACGGAAAGATAGCCACGTCTGTCCCCAGAGAGAGCCTGCCATCTCCGCCGTCGCCTTGCACGACCGTAGCCGACACTTCATGCCCCGGAATCCGCGGAAAAGTCACCAGCGGGTTCACACCGCGAAAGGAATTCAAATCGCTTCCACAGAGGCCTACCATCCGGATCTTCAGCAAGATGTCTCTGCCGCCCCCCACTGGTTCGGGAATCGTCTCGATCGATCCCTGCCCTGGCTTGTGAAGTATTAGTGCCTTCATGTGGATCGCAGCTCCTCAGGGACTGGCGATCAAGGCCGGCTTTTTAGAGCTCTCCGGCGAAGACCCCCCAGACTTCATCGCGGCCCGGAGCCGCTTCTCGCCCTGAGCATTCCAATATCCGCAGTCCAGTTCGAAAAACACGGATGTATACGGAATTCGCATGTTGGTTTTGATTACTAGCACTCGAAACAACTCGCCAGCGCGATCGAGCTTCGCGATGATCTCTTCGTGTGGAAGGACACGTATCTCGGATCCAGTGAGCAGGCTTCCGAGCCTTTCCCGGTAGGAGCTGACACCCGGGGCGTCCTCCTCATCTACGAAGGCCAGTTCCTCGTCGGTATAAATGTTCGGTTTGATATGCTTGCATCCGCCGAGAATGACGGACGTGCGTTCCAACACCGTGGTTTGTTCCTCATCGGCAATAATGGTTTCGATTGCTGCCCTGGACTGTGCCGGATACGCCGAGTCGGCGATGACGAGCCAGTTGCGATGACCATAGAGTTGCAGGCGATCTTTAAGAATCTCTTCCCAGCTTGGCTTCATAGCGGGACCAATTCCTCATCTGAGCAGATAGCAACTTTGCCACATTTGCCGGAAGCCATGAGGGCGTAGGCGTCTCCGGCATCCTCAAGGCCGAAGCGATGAGTAATGATATCGGCGGGATGGAGATTCCACCGAACGAGGCGCTCAACCAATTCCTCCATCAGCCAGGTCGAGGTCACCCAGGACCCATAGATGGTCTTCTGTTCGTGAATGATGTCGGGGGATGGATTGAAATCTACGGTTCCCCCTTCGCCCACGAAAGCAATTTTTCCCCATTTCCGAGTGGCTCGAATCGCGGTAACACGCGCTGCCGGGTTGGCCGAACAGTCGAGCGCACGTTCCACGCCGGCCCCCCGGGTCAGTTGCTTGATCTGAGTGACGTTATGTGGGCCAGCGGTTCGAACGAAGTCACATAGTCTAAGAGACTCTGCCAACTCCAGGCGCTCCAGGACAACGTCAATTCCGATAATCATCTGAGCGCCGAGTTTGCGGCACAAGGCAGCTGCTGCCAGCCCTACAGGCCCGAGTCCGGTGATGAGCACAGAGTGGTTGCCATTCACTCCGACCTTTTCAATGGCTTCGTACACTGTTCCGAAGCCGCACGCGACCTGGGCGCCGTCAGCGTAAGAAAGCTCGTCGGGAAGCGCGATGAGATCCTTCTCTTCCGCAATCATGTAGTCGGCCATTCCGCCGTCGCGCTGCCAACCATAGGCCCGCCGGTATTTTTCGTTGGTGCAGGAGATCATGTATCCACGCCGACAATCGTTACAAACTCCGCAGCCGGAAATGTGATAAACGATCACCCGGTCGTCCACACCAAAGCGCCGACAGCCTGGGCCAACTTCTACGATTTGACCACTGGGCTCGTGGCCGGCAATCACTCCTTGATAACCCTCAGGCCCTTTCCCGAGGTGCTCGTGGTAGATGCAACGGATATCGGAACCGCAGATAGTTGAGGCCTTCACCCTGAGCAAAACCTCGCCGTGCCCGGGGCGAGGCGTCGGCAGGGTGCGGAGATCGACTCTACGGTTGCCGGGAAGAAACGCGGCTCGCATGCTCTGTTCCATGGTCTTCGCCAACCCGAACTCAGGGCGGGGTTATCTCACCATTCGAGTCCCAGAGGTCCTCCCAGGACTGTCCATCTTTCCAGAGAAACACCTGACCCTTGATCAGCCGACAATTGCGGTCGATGGTGCTGATTTCATGCATTTCCCCCTCGGTTAATGGCTCACTCACGACGCCTTCCAGATTGGCGAGATAATGGCTTCGGTTGGTCGAAAATGGAATTGGTACCTGTCCGCGCTGGACCGCCCATCTAACACAGACGACAGCCGGATGCACTCCCAGGCGGTTGGCAATCTTGACAATCACCGAGTCCTGAGTTGGCACGGTATCCTCGGCAGTACGATCTCGCTCGGGCCGTCTGGGCGAACCGACGGGGCAATATCCGACCGGTATCATGCCGTTTGATCGGACAAAATCGAATAGCTGGGGTTGCTGAAAATGCGGGTGCAGTTCCATCTCATTTACCGCGGGCTTAATGCGAGCGTCGCGCAAGAGAAGCTTGAGTTTGGGGACCGTCATGTTCGAAGTCCCTATGTGACGAACCAGCCCCAGGTCGACTAATTCCTCCATCTTTCGCCAGGTTTTCATGAATTCAGCGTGGATATAAGGCTTCGCGTCCTTGCTGCGCGAGGATACGTCGCATCCGGGTGGATGGAAATTCGGGAACGGCCAATGCACCAGGTAGAGATCCAGGTAACTGAGTCTGAGGTCCGTGAGCGACTTTCGACAGGAAGCGATTACGTCGTTTTCGCCATGTTTGTCATTCCACAACTTCGAAGTGATCCACAGTTCCTCGCGTTCAAGATGCCTTCTCACTACCTGCTCGAGTGCATATCCAATCTCGTGTTCGTTTGCGTAGACAGATGCACAATCGAAGTGCCGATACCCAACCGCCGCCGCATCTTCCACTGCCGCCGCAACTTGACCTGCCGTGACATGGTCCGAGCCGAAGGTTCCCAAACCGATTCCTGGCATCCGGGCACCGGTATACAGAGTCCGCTGGGGTACAAGAGTCGGATCGATATACCCGTTAATCAATGGTCCTGACGCGCTTTGCACTTTCATCCTGACTCCTTACGATTCCGTGATCGGAATCTTGAGTATTCCGAGCTGTGGTTACCAGTTCCCCCAACCCACGAACATCGAGACCGGTTACTCAAAAAAAGGACGATAATCGGTAAAGTTACCGATGTCAATAGGGGATCGCGCTCTGCCAAAGGAATTCCTTGGGGACAGGAAGCTCGCAATTTAGGAAAAGCCGCTGGGCTCTTTCGCTAAAGTCATCGTAAACAGGGACCGCTGCCTGAGGGTTCGATATACTGAATAACGATCATGAGCACGCGAATGAAGGACATTGCCAGAGACCTTGGGGTATCGCTGATCACCATTTCCAAGGTGCTCCGCAATCATCCTGATGTGGGAGACGAGACTCGCGAGCGAGTTCTCGCCCGCGTTAAAGAGCTTGATTATCGCCCAAACCTGGCAGCACGCAGCCTGGTTACGGGCCGCACGTATCTGGTCGGGTTAGTTGTTCCGGACCTGCTTCATCCGTTCTTTGCGGAAATCGCCAAGTCTCTTTCCGATATCTTGCGGGAGAGCGGCTACTATCTGATCATCTCCTCCTCCGAGGAAGACCCGAATCTTGAGGAGCAGGAGATCAATCATCTCCTGGCACGTAGGCTAGATACGTTGGTCATCGCTTCATGCCGTTCGACCGTCGACCTCTTCTTCCGAATTGAGAAGCAACAGACGCCTTACGTCTTGATCGATCGAAGTCTGCCGGGACTCTCCGCAAACTTCGTAGGAGTGGATGACGAAGCGGTCGGAATGCTGGCTACAGGGCACTTAATCGACGTCGGCTGCAAAAACATCGCACACATTCGTGGGCCTGAAACCAGTACCGGTATTCGTCGCATGGAAGGATACAAACGCGCAATGGTACGAGCAGGTCTTAAAGTCACTGATAACTACATCATCGCCGAAATGAAGGGGGATGTGGGAACGAAACTGCGCGGTGCCGAGGCAATGGGCCAGCTCTTGAGTTTGAAGCAGAGACCTGATGGGGTATTCTGCTTCAATGACCCGCTGGCGATGGGCGCTATGAATTACGCGCTTGATCACGGAATACGCATCCCAGAAGACATCGCGGTCATTGGCTGCGGGAATCTTCACTATGACGATTCTCTCCGCGTTCCACTTTCAAGCATTGACCAGCATAGCCGAAAAATAGGAGAGGAAGCCGCGCGTCTTGCACTCAGCATTCTGAACTCGAAAGTACCCCTCAAGTCCGAAACGGTTGTGCTGCAGCCAGAGTTAATAGTACGCAGGTCGACTCAACGCCGCACAGCGAAACAGGCGTCTTCAAAAACAAGGCGACGGGCTTAACATGCCTCCTACCGTCAAGCTGGGAACATGCGCTTTCCCTCTCAGCATCAGCACATCGCCCCTGGAGATTCTAGTCGAGCGGATTACTCCAAGTTACGCCTGCTCTGGCGCGGACGATCTACCTCAGTTCCCAAAGCTGCTCAACCAAACAATCATGCGATCTGGTATGCGCGGTTGCCATGAGCAAAATTGTTGTTGAGCTATCTAGCATTTTGCTGTTACTTTCGATACAGTTAGCGATATCTGAAGCTGCCGATTATCTGCATGGATCGTAGAACCTTCCTGACGTCCAGTGGGGCCGCGGCATTCGGCATCCTCGTGCCGCGCATGTCCCGTTTTTTCCCCGCCTCAAATACCTCCGAGACGTTTGCGTGGGAAGTGAATGATCTGATCTTTTCGTTCGAAGTAATGGCTGGAAAACTGCGCGCAAAGCGTGTTGCCCCGGCAGGCATTGTGGCGTCGGGGCCTGACAATTCCTCCGGGGTCGAAATTGCACTGCAATGCAGTGGACAAAATTCTCCCGATCAAGGGATGAAATCCGGCATGGGGCAGCCAGGCTCCCGGTTGCTTTTTGCCGGAAGGCGGGAGGAGGCCACGCACGGAGGCAAGCGCTTAGTCTGCATGCATACGGACCCGGTCTTGAAGTTAAGGGTGGAATCCGTGTATGAGGCCTTTGACGGAGTTCCAGTCGTCCGGCGTTATTCGCGGGTCACCAATAATGGTGCTTCACCTGTCGGTCTCGAGTTCTTGAGTTCAGCCATGCTTCACGGACTTGCGGCTCCGCAGGAATACGACCGCGAACTCCGCATTCATCTTGCCCAGAATAGCTGGATGGCTGAGGGACAGTGGCATACCTTCCGGCCTTCAGAAATGGGCTTTGTCGAAAACGAGCGGACAAGCTGGTCGCAAGCGCAGGCAGGAAGCGTCGGCAGTTGGTCCTCGGAGCGGTATTTGCCGATGGCCATGGCAGAAAACACGCGGCTCGGGCTGACCTGGTTTTGGCAGATCGAACATAACGGATCATGGTATTGGGAAATCTCCAATGTCTCCGCTCGCGATAACAACGCCGACGACGTCTACGCGTATCTCGGAGGTCCCGACGATCTTCACGCCGCGGCGTGGAAGAGTTTGAAACCTGGGGAAACCTACCAGACTGTGCCCGTGGCGGTCGGATGCGTGCGCGGCGGGTTCAGCGACGCGGTCGAATCATTGACACACTACCGTCGCCTCGCGTGCCTAACGCCCCACAAGGATAATTCGCGATGCCCGGTGATTTTCAACGACTACATGAATTGCCTTTGGGGCGACCCGACCGAAGCAAAAGAGTTGCCGATGGTCGCTGCCGCTGCCAGAGCGGGTTGCGAATACTTCGTAATCGATGCCGGATGGTATGCGGACCTGCATGAAGATTGGAGTCCGACCATCGGGGCATGGCAGCCTTCGTTAACACGATTTCCCCGCGGGCTGAAGTTTCTTCTAGATCAGATCAGGCAAGCTGGAATGGTTCCGGGACTGTGGCTCGAGCCCGAGGTTGCCGGAGCCAAGTCGCTGCTCGCGCAAAAGCCGGACCACTGGTTCTTCGTGCGTCACGGCAAACGAGTGTTAAAGAATTCGCGGTTTCTGCTGGATTTCCGCAATCCCGAAGTGCGGGCTTACCTGGATCAGGTGATCGCAAGACTGGTCAACGAGTATGGCGTCGGCTACATCAAGATGGACTACAACGTCGATTCGCTGCAAGGGACTGAGATCAATGCTGACAGCTTCGGCCAAGGCTTGCTCGAGCATAACCGTGCGCACCTGGCTTGGTTGGAGGAGATCCTCAACCGTTATCCTGACCTGGTGATTGAAAACTGCGGCAGCGGAGGTGGACGCATGGACTACGCGATGCTCAGGCGTCTCCAGCTACAGTCCATGACCGACCAGGAAGACTATCTGAAGCTTCCGATGATCCTGGTCGGTGCATCAGCCGCCGTTTTGCCTGAACAACTCGCGATATGGTCTTACCCGCTGGCGAAAGCGGATGCCGATCAAGCCAGCTTCAACATGGTCACAAGCATGATGTGCCGCATTCATCAGAGCGGCCGTCTCGATTCGCTGACTCCCGAAGCATTGGCACAGGTGACCGAGGGTCTCAGGGTTTACAAAGAGTCTCTCCGTAAACATATTCCCACTGCGGTTCCCTTTTATCCGCTCGGCACCTCTGACGTTACCGATTTCAAGACGCCGGTTGCTTTGGGTATGCGCTCGCCGCAGCAAACCTTACTTGCAGTCTGGAGGATCGACGGTCCCGCCGTAACCAAAATACCTTTGACGAGCCGGGAAGCCAAACTCCTTTATCCCATTGATCTCGGCATCAAAATTACCGCTAATGATGGAACTCTGCATGTTGAGTTCCCGAGAACACGAATGGCGTGCTTGGTATCCGGCTAGAATCATGTTGCATTCTTAGAAAATGAATGACTGGAAATTCGATGTCCACGTTCAATGTCAACGCACTTTCGATGTCAATGAAGGCGAGAACATATGCGGCAATTCGCAATATTGATCTTCTTATTATTGTCGAGTTTTTGTTGGGCGCAAGGGTCGGGAGATTTCCAACCCTCTTCTACGAACGTTTGGGGAGCAGAGTACCCTCGCGTTGACAGCAATGGGAGGGTCCAGATTCGCGTGAAAGCCCCCGATGCAACGAAGGTCAAGCTGAATTTCTGGAGCGGGCCCAAAGTGGACATGGAGAAGCAAACGGACGGATTTTGGACCGTCACTACCGCCCCCCTTGTTCCAGGCTTTCACTATTACACCTTGAACATTGACGGAGCAGATGTCAGTGACCCTAGCACGCAGGCATACTTTGGTGGAAGCCGGCCGGTAAGCGCGGTTGAAGTCGCCGAACCGGGCTCCACGTATTATTCTCCACAGGATGTGCCCCACGGCCAGGTTCGTGAGGTTTGGTATAACTCGAAGGTGACGGGAACCTGGCGTCACGCGCTGGTCTATCTGCCTCCGAATTACGATATCCAAACCAAGGTTCGCTATCCGGTGCTCTATCTCCAGCATGGCGGAGGCGAGGATGAGACGGGATGGATTCGGCAGGCGCATGCCAACTTCATCCTCGACAATCTGATTGCCGCCGGAAGCTGCAAACCGATGATCGTCGTCACGGCGTATGGCTACGCCCGCCGCGCCGGCCAGACCGCTCCCGATCTCGCCGGCAAACCCTTTGGCTCTCCCGAAATGCTGAAGGCGATGCAAGACATGACCTCGCCGTTCGAAGACGATGTGACACAAGCCCTGATCCCCTTCATTGATTCGACCTTCAGAACGCTTTCCGACCGCGATCACCGTGCCATGGCCGGCCTTTCCATGGGAGGCATGCAGACCTTCCAGGTCACACTGGATCATCTCGAACTTTTTTCCTACATCGGAGGATTCAGCGGAGCGGGCGGGATGCTGGCGCTGGGGGATCGGAAACTGGATCCTAAGAATGATTACAACGGTGTATTTGCCGATCCGGCCGCGTTCGCCAAGACGGTGCGTTTGCTCTGGATTGGTGTCGGAACCAATGAACCCGAGAGAATGCGCGCAGGACTTCAGAGACTGCATGCCTCACTCGACGAAGCAAAGATTCAGCATGTGTTTTACGAATCGCCTGGGACAGATCACGAGTGGCAGACTTGGCGCCGCGATCTAAAGGATTTCGCCCCGAGATTATTTCAATAGCGATTGCAAGCGCTGACCGACCCTTAATAAAAGGAGCTTTTCATGGAGAGAGTCAGCCGTCGCAAGTTTGTCGCAACCGCCGCTGTGGCCGGAACCGCTGCTGTTCTTCGTCCACCTGCGTTCGCCTTTGAGAACCAAGGGCCTGGTGCCGGTACCGCTGTCGCCGGACCGGTTGACCACGAAGTAATCGCGCCGCAAGCGAGCTCGTTTCCGATGAAGAATGTGAAACTCCGGCCTGGAGCCTTTAGCGCGGCGGCCGACGCCAATCGAAAATATTTGGAGACTCTTCCTCCCGACCGCCTGCTTCACACGTTCCGTCTGACCGCCGGCCTGCCATCTTCTGCCGAACCGCTTGGTGAGTGGGAAAAGCCCGATTGTGAACTGCGGGGTCACTTCGCTGGCGGACATTACCTTCGGTGTCGAACCCGAAAGAGGTCCGCTATGCCTGGCAGTCGAATCCGGCGGCAACGCTGTTCAACGGTGCAGGCTTACCAGCCGCTCCTTTCAGAACGGATACCTGGACGGGATTGACCGAGGCCCACCGGCCATACTGAAATACGATGTGGCAGGAGCGTGATCAACGACACTCAAAGTTGTTGGCGTCTTCAGTGTCACCCTGTCCCTTGTAATGAGCGTGCTTGGGATAAGCGCAAAGTGGGCGGCTGCGCCCCGGAAACGGTTTGCCGGTCGCGGTCACTGATGTCGGCGCGGTCCCTTTCTCTACCCAGTTGACCATTGCAGCTAACAAATCAAACTGGTCAAGCGACTGGCCGCCAGCGCAGTGGCTCATCCCGGGAACAAAATAAAACTGGCTCCACTTTGATACCGCTTCGAGACCGCCGTTCGCAGCGGCCAGATCCTTGTAGTAAGTAAAGGTGTCGAGCGGTGAGAACCACGGATCGCTGTCACCATGGTAGAAAATCAGCCTTCCTCCGTGGCCAGAGAAGGTCGTTAGGTTAGTGGACATCGAGTCCACGAGCGGCTGGATGTCCGCCAGAGCTTCCTTATCAACATCAAACGTCAGCTCAGTCGGCGCAGGTCCGAAGAGGCCGGGACCCGGCGACAGCAAGCCCCGGAACGGCGGGCCGCTCGTTATGCCTGTGTCGTAAAGGAACGCAGGATAGACCGGGGTTCCGTTTGAGGTCTTGGGACCAGCAAGGGCTTTCATGATGGCGGCGGCTTTGTCCGCAGTCAAACAGGAGTCGCTCTTCGCGTCCTTACACGCCAGCATTTCAGGATCGAAATCGCACCCGAGAGGATCGGAGATCATTCCATCGGCGACTCCATCTTTCGCGTCGCACCGATTCATGAGCCCGTCCTTGATCAGCTTGCGGTCATTGTCTGAGATGGATTGCTCGATGATTGGTTTCCCATTCGCGTCCTTCGGCGCGACTTGGTTGAAGGCAATGGGTATCCACCTTCCGATGGCCAGATTGGAAAGCCCTGTACGCATGGCCGGATCGCCGGAGATGATACCGTCGAAAACCTCAGGATAGCGCTGCGAGAGAATCATGCCTTCGCGGCCACCGGTAGAGCATCCGGAAAAGTAGGAATGAGCCGGCGGCTTTGTGTAGTACTGCTCGATGAGTTCTTTGGCGAGCGCCGCCACCTGCGCATTGGCGAGGTATGCAAAATCCAGATAGGCTTGCTCGTCTTTCATGAAACCGAAATCAAAAGCGCCTCCATGACTTTTATGGCCAGTATCTGTACTGACCACCGCGAAGCCGCGCACGAGTCCGGGCATATCTCCCGCTGCAATCAGGCCAAGCGGGGGTAGTACAACACCATTACCGCCACCTCCACCTTGCATAAGAAAATCGGTGTTCCAGTGGTCAGGCATTGCCAGGGCGAAATTGATTCCAAACTCTTCGCCGCCCACACCGATACGGCGATTGATGACTCCCTCGACTCGGCAATAGGCCGGAAGCGGAGCACTGTGACCGGGCCCGTAGGGACTCGGTTCTGTGGTTCCGGCAGCAATCGGTGTAGCTTTGGTGATTTCCACACCCGGGCTCTTGAACTTCATCAGCCCAGCGCATGAGTTTAGCCGCTGCGCCGAGGCGCACGCAGCAAGCGCGATGACGGACAACACTAACTTTAGGAAGAATTGCGAATGCATATCACCTCTGATACCTCAAGCGCTCGGCGTTCAGCGAATCGCACCAGCCAAGATATCTTGTAACTGGCTGGCGTTTATTCGAGGAGTTGCACCCCTCTGGGTCGCGACCCATGACGCAAAGCGGTTCGCAAGTTCGCTAAGGTCTTCAAGGGAGTGCTCTCGCACGTAATAATGAGCAAGGCACGCAGTAAAGGCGTCCCCGGTACCAATCGCATCGGCAATCTTCACGCGAAAGCCGCCATGCTGAACCGTCTGAGACTCTGAAACCAGAATGCTGCCCAAAGCCCCGCGTGTTATGCAAACCAGCAACAAACCATACTCGTTGAGCAATCGCTTGGCGAGTGTTTCTTCAGTCCCGGTGCCCAGGTTAAGCAACCGGGAAACCTGAGGTAATTCTTGGTCATTGAGTTTGACAATATGCGCACGCCGAAGCGATTTGCTCAAGACATGTTGGTCGTAGAACGACTGCCGTAGATTGACATCGAATATTCGCAGGCTTTTCGGCGG
>Ga0207100_1124_pt2 | contig 17297 bp, 9 predicted proteins | sample Alteio_BWMinHeat_82_FD_153520 | JGI IMG/M metagenome (GOLD analysis project Ga0207100, IMG submission 153520) | Enriched cells from forest soil in Barre Woods Harvard Forest LTER site, Petersham, Massachusetts, United States -... | ecosystem: Environmental > Terrestrial > Soil > Temperate forest >...
CGCCGGGGAAAAAGGATTGCAGGAAATAAGTCCTGCGATCATACCTGCCGCCACGATGAAACCAAATGCTTTCATGAGTGTAATTGCACTTTCAGATCGGTAAAGGTGTTTGCGGTGCCCGAGGAAGAAATAAAATCATCGGTCCATGTGACGATCCTCCACTCCTTCGTAGCTTGTTCGGTAGTAACAAGAACGACATTAAAGATCAAGTGTCCGCTAATAGAAGCCGGAATGGATGAATTCGATTGAATCGGCAGAAGGATAAGATAATCTGAAGTGATCGTCGCAGCATTCGAATTCGATTGATCGGTTATTGTATTCGTGAATGTAGCGGTCAGCCGCGGGCTTGCAACGAGCGAAGATTTTAATTTTGTCAGAAAATTCTGCTCCGATTGAATGGTCCATTGAAGAAAAATACTTTGCGAAGCGGCATCGAGCCCCGGGCGCGGTTTAAAGCTGAATGGCGTTTTATCCCCGCTTACGGCTGTATCATTAATTCCTAAAAAACATTTGACATAATTCGAGGCATCCAATACTTCGAGCGTGCCTTTGAAATTATCGAGCAAAATTCCCGGAGTCGATGCCGGAGTCCAGATAAAAGTAGCGCCGAGATCAGGCGGCTCGGGTGTGCGGGTGCTAAAAAGATCGCAGGAAGTAATAATAAAAGTAAGAATGATTATGCATGCCATTCTGAGCGCAGCAAAAAATCTGAACGCCCGATAGTCTGAAAACTCAGATTCTTCGCTTCGCTCAGAATGATATACTATACATAATCCGTTATTCATCCTTCTGTGCAACGAGAAAGAGCCGAGGAGAACTCCCTTCATCGAAGGGTGAACCGGAATAATCGCCGAATATTTCTTTGATCGTTAGTCCTGCTTTTATAAACATTCTCGTGAAGTCCGCTAATGTAAAGAGTCTGACCGATTCAAGGAATTCTTTTTTTAGTGCATCAACATGAATGACGATCTTTTTTTCTACTCTGTGATTATGGATTATTCTGAACATTTCGACTCGTTCGCCTTGTGAGAGAATCTTTTCATCGAATGCAATTAGATCTTTTTCTATCAAAGCCGAATTGAGAAAATCGAATACAAAAAAACCATTCTTTTGCAAATGGCTTCCTACTTCAATAATTACTTCTTCATTTTCTTTATCACTTACAAAATATCCGAAGCTTGTAAAAAGATTGATGATCAGATCGTACTTACCCGAGAAATTTCGCATATCCTGTTTCTTAAATAGTACTTCGACTCCTTCAGCCTTTGCGTTTTTTTCTGCTTCCTGAAGCAGAGTTGGTGAAAGATCGATGGCGGTAATATTTGTATATCCGCGCTTGGCAAGTTCGATGGAATGCCTTCCGGCGCCGCAGGCAAGATCGAGGATAGCAGCGTCTTTTGAAAGATGGGTCGATCGTTCGATGAGGTCGAGCACTTGCAAAGCTTCTTCGCTATTGCGATGCTTATAAAGCGCGAGATAATGCTCATCGGCAAACCAATCTTCGTACCAGTTGTTTTCTTTCATTGGGAGAGAGAAACATTAATCGTCAGGAAAAATCTCCAAATCACTCTCTCGCATCGGTCAAATAATGAAAGCTGAGCCATACCCCTAAAAAAGGGGGTAAATTTTCCCCCAAATATTTTTTCATTTAGGTGTAACTTTTGGGGAACTCAGGTGTTATTCTCCTATAGGAAACAGCTCATTTATCATGGAAGATGTTTTCCGTGAGCACATCTTCTTTTTTATTAACCTCTCTCTTTAGGAGAAAACAGTCATGAACATTTCACGCATCTCCGTTGTGCGCTTTTCAGGCGCTGTCATTTCTTGTGCCCTCATGCTGATTCTTGCAAGCTGCAAGCAGGATAGCGTAACCGGCACCGGCACCCCGAGTACTGGCGGCACGCCGCCAATTATCTCTCCGATTCCAAAATCTCCGCCAACCATGGCAATACCGGCGGATAATAAGCCGCTCGACCTCGCTGCCGAGATCGAACTTGGCAGGCATTTATTCTATGACAAAGCGATGAGCGTCGATAACTCGACTTCCTGCGCAAGCTGTCATCAAGCTGGCAATGGTTTTTCCGATAACCTTCCGGTAAGCATGGGTTTCAATAATCAGCATGGAACGCGCAACGCGCCGACGCTGACAAATATAGGGTTCAATACAGCCTTTACCTGGGATGGCAGATTTCCCTCCTTAGAGAAACATGCGCCGGGACCGATCTTTAATTCTCTGGAGATGGGAAACAATTTTTCCACTACCCAGCGGGATACAACTCCCAGTGATTATAATTCCGGTCCGGGAAGCAACGATACTTTATTTCTATTTTCCAGATTGGATGGCGGGGGTAAGACTCGAAAAGATAGCGCAAATTTCCAGGTCAGAACTTCGGAAGCGAATCAGAATTCTATGAAAACAGATCTATCCGGGAAAAATTATTATGCCCTTTTGAATGCTGCATGGGGACCGGTGACAATACAAGTTTCCGACAACGGCGGAGGAGCCATCATGGTGAAGAAAGCGGTTGCATTTACTATGGATATCATCGCCAAATCCATTGCAGCCTTCGAGCGGACAATGGTTAGCACCCAAAGTGCTTTTGACCGCTATAATAGAGATGGTGATCAAACTGCGATAACCGATGATGCAAAAGAAGGCTTCAAAATCTTCATTGATCCCGCTAAAGGCAATTGCGTTTCCTGTCACTCAGGCTATAATTTCACAGATCAGCAATACCATAATAATGGCATAAACGGCGCTGATGGCATCTCTAATTATCCGATACAAAACGACCTCGGCAGAGCGGATATTTCAAAGTCCAGCGATGATAATTATAAATTCAAAACTCCTACTCTTCGCAACGTAGGCAAAACAGCTCCATGGATGCATGACGGAAGATTTCCCATCGGTAATAATGGAGTGGAAATGGGACTTGAAGATATTATCCGTAGGAATTACGATCGTAAGAATCCAGCGGTTCCAGGGCAAGACCCACGTGTGAAGCCTCTTGGATTAACGGGTCAGGAAATAGCGTATTTAGGCGCATTCCTTATGACACTCGGAGACGATAACTTTGCAAACGCCAATAATCCGGCGTATATGAATCCCTGGAATAATTAATAAGGGTAGGATTAAAGCCCCAACCGAAGGAGAAAAACTATGAAAAATTCAAATACTTCTCTGCACTTTTTAAGCGCAGCGTTCCTTGTGGTATTTTTAGCAAGCTGCAAGCAGGATAGCGGTACGCTCGTTAATCCTCCGGTCGGTTCCGGTAATCCGGGCGGCAATCAACCTGGGGTCTCTCCGATTCCGAAAACTCCGGGCACGATCGTTTCTCCCGCAAATAATCCGGTGGACGATCCTAAATTCGCTGCACGCGTCGAACTTGGCAGGCATCTATTTTATGATCCGGCTTTCGCCGTCGATGGCTCGACCTCTTGTGCGAGTTGTCATAGCCCCGGTGCGGGATTTTCCGATCCGCGTTCAAATGAGGCAACTAGCATGGGATTCCAAAACCGGATGGGAACGCGCAATGCACCGGCTCTGGCAAATATAGGATATTATATTGCCATCACCTGGGACGGAAAATTCAAGACGCTCGAAGATCATGCCTTGGCACCGATCTTTAATAATATCGAAATGGGCAATAACTTCAGCGCAACCGGCAACGATCCTATCACGACCGGATACTATCATTCCGATCCCGGAGCTAACGATACGCTCTTTCTTTTTGCACGTTTGGATGGAAGTAATACCAGAAATCACGGGCTGACCGATCAGAATTCGACGAAGAGGGATAAGAATGGCAATAACTATTATGCCCTTTTGAATAACGCCTGGGGCACGAGTACATTCTCGCTCGACTTGATCCAGAAATCCATTGCCTGTTTCGAGCGTACATTTGTCAGCACCCAAAGCACGTTTGACCGTTACAATAAAGGCGATGTCTCGGTATTTAAGTATAATCCGGAAGCGATTCACGGCTTCCAGCTTTTTACCGATACGGCGAAAGCCAATTGCATCGGCTGTCATAACGGTTATAATTTTACCGACCAAAAATTCCATAATAACGGGCTTTATACTATGGCGTCGCCAATTACTCAAAAATATGATTCCGGCAGAGTCGGGATTTCAAAAGACCCCGCAGATGCATTCAAATTCAGAACGCCGGGACTGCGAAATGTCGCTTTATCTGCGCCGTATATGCATGATGGAAGAAAAACTACTTTAGCCGACGTTTTGGATTTTTATAATAGAGGCGGCGATCCGGGAGTTACAAATAAAGACTCGAAGATTAAAAAGCTGAACTTAACCGATCAGGACATGTCCGATATTATCGAATTTTTGAAGACACTCAGCGATCCGCAATTTACATCGAATGGAGCATATGCAAATCCATGGAGGTAGGGAACTTGAAATGATGTCATTCCCGCGAAAGCGGGAATCCATTTTCAGTTTTCTATTTCTTCATTATGGATTCCCGCTTTCGCGGGAATGATGATGAAAGGAATTTTCGCCCAGAGTCAATCAGAACTAAAAAAATTAACTCTTTAAGGAGAACCATACAATGAACAATCATCGCATTTCCTCTTCGCGCTTTCTTGGCGCAGTAATTATTTCGTTGTTTTTTCTGGCAAGCTGCAAGCAGGATCAATTGACCGGCCCCGGCACAACTTCTAATCCCGGAAATCCGCAGATTCCGAAATCTCCTGGTACGATTATGATCCCCGCCGATAACCTAATGACTCCGGAAAAGGTAGAACTGGGCAGACATTTATTCTTCGATAAGGAGCTATCCGTCGATGGATCGACTGCCTGCGCTACCTGCCATGATCCAAGCATCGGCTTTGCCGATCTGCGCGGACAAGCTACGAGTATGGGCTTTGCGCAACGCATGGGCACGCGCAATGCGCCTTCGCTTGCCAACATAGCGTATAATACCTTTTTAACTTGGGATGGCAGATTCCCCTCTCTGGAGAAACACGCCGCAGGACCTATCTTTAATTCATTGGAGATGGGAAATAATTTTTCCACGACTCAGCGGGATACCACTCCGAGCGATTATAATTCCGGTCCGGGTCCCTTTGATACGAATTTTCTTTTCAAGAGGCTTATTGGTCATACTCAGGACCCACAACAAAAAGGTTACGCAGATCTCTTTGTTGCTGCCTGGGGCAGTTCGGAGATTAGTGTGAAGGGCGTCTCTATGGATCATATACAAAAATCTATTGCCTGCTTCGAGCGCACGTTCATCAGCACGCAGAGCATGTTCGATCAATATAATAACGGTAGTGCGACTGCGTATAAAAATAATGCACCGGCTTTACAGGGGTTCCAGCTTTTTACCGGTAAGGCAAACTGCGTTTCTTGTCATAACGGCTATAACTTTACTGATCAGCAATTCCATAATAATGGTATAGGAGTAGGACCCAATAATATTTTTGATACTGTTGGGGGAACCGGAGGGACAGATATTGGGAGAATGAGCATTACAAAAAAGCAAGAAGATAGGTATAAATTTAAAACACCATCACTTCGGAATGTTGCGCTGACCGCACCGTATATGCATGACGGAAGGTACTCGTCGCTTGCAGATGTTATCAATAAGAATTATAACCACGGCGGGAATGATCCCAACGTAGTAAACAAAGACCCGAATATCAAGGCGTTGAATTTGACGCCGGATGAAGTGACGGCAATTGTCGAATTCCTGAAGACCTTGAATGATCCGGCATTTACCGTAAATCCGAATTTTGCAAATCCCTGGCTAAAATAGATTTTAGATAGTAAGAAAAAAAGGCGGGATTATCCCGCCTTTTTTGTTTAGTAAAAATATTTTGAGCAAAACCTCACACTCTGAACAAAGCCATCCGGAGCGCATCCGCCGCTCGCATGAAGACCGTGCGCGCAAAAAAGTCATTAAGCATCGCGAGCGCCATCAGGTAAAAGAATTTGCCGCACAGTCCGATAATGAAGCAGGGCTTGTAAAAGCAAGGGTTATTTCTTCGGAGGGCGCTAATTTTATAGTACGGGTTTCTGACGGTACCGAGTACCGCGCGCGTTCGGTCAAAAGCACGAAATCGGGAAATGATAATGCAACGCTCGTAGCAGTTGGCGATGATGTTCTTATCGAAACCGCCGAAAAAGAAATCGCCGTTATCCGTGAAGTACTCCCCCGCCGTACAAAACTTTCCCGCCGGGCGCATAAGCGCCGCGACTCGTTCGAGCAAGTGATTGCTGCCAATATCGACATTCTCGGAGTCGTTATGTCTGCCGGCGATCCTCCGTTTCAAAACGGCATTCTCGATACGTATATTATCGCCGGACTCGAAGGAGGGCTGGATATTCTGATCGTCCTCAATAAGACCGATGAACTGGAAGAAAATTCAAGAAAAACATTTATCAATGAAGCCCTTGCCTACTATGAAAAAATCGGTTATCAGGTAGTCCGCGCTTCTGCCATGACGCACTATGGAATAGATGAATTACGGCAAGCCTTCGAAAATAAAACTGCCGTATTTGCCGGTAAATCCGGCGTCGGGAAATCTTCGCTCATCAATGCTCTTGCCGGTAAAGAATTATTACGTACCAAAGAACTCACGCGCAAAGAACAGCGCGGAGCGCATACGACAACGAATACCATTCTGATACCGATCGAAACCGAACGACATGATCTGCCATTGACATATATCGCCGATACACCCGGCATCCGGGAATTTTTTCATTTCGATCTCAGCCCCGATCTTCTGAAATTTTATTTCCCCGATTTTTTGGTATTGCAAGAGAATTGCGAGCTTCCCAATTGCACTCATATTCACGAACCGGGCTGTGCAATTATGGATGCTGTGGATAATGGCATTATTCCCGAATGGAGATATAACAGCTATATGGGACTATGGGAAGAAGCGGAGCGGGAACGGAAGAAGAGGGCAAGTGGTATATAAGAGCCTGAATTTTTTAACTTTTTCTATGAAATTTACAAAAGCATTATTTTCGATCTCTCTTATTATTTTTCTCGGAAGCTGCTCGAAGCCAAGTTCCAAAATCGGCGGACCCGATACGCTACCGCCTATTGCAAGCCCAGCAGCGCCGGAGCCAATGCAGACGATCACACTCGGCAAACCAAAACCGGCTCCAGGTAAACATGGCGATACGACCGTCACCGCTTCGGGCTTGATGTATATTGATATGAAACCTGGCAAAGGACCAATGCCGAAACAGGGACAGGAGATTACTGCCAACTATACCGGCAAGCTTACTGACGGCACGACATTCGATTCGAATGTTGATCCTGCTCTGGGGCATGTCGAGCCTTTTAAAACAAAGATCGGGGTCGGTCAGGTCATTAAAGGATGGGATGAAGGATTTATGTCCATGAAAGTCGGCGGCAAGCGCAGGCTGATTATTCCCTCCGATCTTGGGTATGGTGATGCCGGCAGCCCTCCAAAAATTCCCGGCGGTGCGACGCTTATTTTCGATGTCGAGCTTTTAGGGGTAAAATAGTTCATAGTAATACTTTTTCCTTAAAGAGGCGTCCGAAAGGCGCCTCTTTTTATTTTAAAATAAATAGTACCAATTCCTGAAAATTGTCTTATATTTGTATTCCGATATTCATTGAACGGTTTGCCTTCCCCATACTGACATTCAATTCTGATACGAGAGGAATTGTTTATGAAACGAAGGGTTGCTATCTGGTTTTTTTCGTTTTTGCTGTTCGCGGTTGGTTCAGCCCGCGCACAGAATCCTTCTATTACCGTTACCGTACCGCCGCCCTATTCCGGCGATCTTTCCGTCTGGCGTTCCGATCCGAGCCGCGTGCTGATTATCCTTGTAGGCGGTGGCACTGCGGCGACCGTTCGCATTTCCGGATATGCCGCCAATGCCGATAACTCCGTGCGTATCGAGACGAAGGATGACTATCCTATCCAACGGATCGATCTTGGCGCCCATGAAGTCCGTACTCTGAACGGAAAGGATCTTTCGCTGACCGATCCGAATGCTACACGCTTTACCGGCACAAACGCTGCAACGATCGCACGAACCGGACAATTGCCGGAAGGAAATTACCGGCTCTGCTTAAAACTTCTTCAATATGCCGCACCGCATGCTCAGCTATCCGATGAAAGCTGCGCAAGTTTTACGATCACGAATCTCGATCCGCCTCATCTAATAAATCCGACATGCGGCGATACCATTACGACAACAATTCCCCAATCGATAAATTTTTCATGGGTGAATCCTGCTTCATCTACTCCGCTGCAAAGCAGATTGCAAATAATAGATGTACCAATGGGACAAACAGCAGCGGCTTTGTTTGCTTCGGGCGCTGTCACTTCCGTTTACGATCAAACCTATACCGGGTTAAATTCTCATTTATACGGACCTTCCGATCCGGCGCTGACCATAGGACACACTTATGGGTGGCGTGTGCAAGCAATCGATCCCACACACCCAGTAACAATTCGCAATAGCGGTTACAGTGATGTATGCACATTTACTTTTGGCAGAAGCGGCGGAATTACGACAATGTCATCCGGAGCCGGGATCGTACTGACTCTTGCCGCTAATTATCCGGCAGCCGGTGATACAATTCCCTATTTGCCGCCGCATCTAATCGTCCGCTTCCAGCCATATAGCGATAGCATTACTCAGATGGATTTTACATTGAACATAACAGGCTCCGATGGCTCGCATAATACTGCTCATCGCATTCTCTCATGGCCGCAAGGTCCCCGACAAGGACAAGGTTGGCCCGATGCTTCGTATAATGATCGCTCAACCTATATCATTGCCGATCACGCTTCGAGCGGAGGAGGCACGCCGACTCCATCTCCCTGGGCAAGCAGTCTCAGCCGGAACGTCAGGTACTCATGGACGGTGAGTGCAAACTTTACTGTGAACGGACATACGGTTACTGTTTCGACTCCTTCGCAGGATTTTTTCATCGGTGTTCCGCCGCCATCTCTTTCCTCACCTGCGGATAATTCGCAAATCGCCGATAGCACCCAGCCGGTAATATTGCATTGGAATGAGCATCCGCCGCATACTCTTAATCCGCCTGATGTCGTTGGAATGGGGACGACAGGTAGCGGCACGTCAGTTTTCTACGGAGCAACGAGCGAAAAATGGCAGCTTCAAGTATCAAAGTCAAATACGTTTTCAAGTATAGACACAACGATCTCCGGCACTCCGACAAGCTATGTTACGGGAGAAGCCTGCGCCGATCTTTACGCATCGCATTCGCATACTCTTTCGCATAAAGACAGCGGCACATACTATTGGCGCGTACAATGGCTGCTGCCGAATAATTCGATGTACACGCAAAGCCAAACGTGGTCGTTTCATATCGGCGGACACGACACATCTCATCACGCCGATACGACGCACCATGCAGACACTACTCATAATGTGAGCGATACCGGAGCCTGTCATGATAATTGCACAATTGCTGCAATAGCAAATCATAATGCTTCGTCGCGAACGTATGCAATCGGCGATAGTATTCATGTGGGCAGATTTACGATGAAGCTGACGACCGTTTCGGGTTCATCATCTGCGCTCACAGGCGAAGGAACAATTCATATTCCACTCATTCATGCGCCGGTGATGGTTTCCTTCAGTAGTATCAAAGTCAATACTGCCGATAGTATGTATGATGGCGAAGTGGATGCTAAACAGGCTGCGGGCTCGCCGCTATCGCAATCGCAGGCAAATGATCTTGGCCATGCGCTTGGGCTGGATACGGCAACAATAAGTACTATCCAAACTTTTGCTTCGCAAAGCGTGAATCTTGTTTCGGCGCTTGTGACGAGCAATCCGGTTGGCTTGCCAATAGGGATGGATAATACGATCGGAGGAGAGCGCGAAGTGATCGGAATTATCGGAATGGTATTTAAGCCGACTGAAGCGCGACTGAATGCCATCATGAGTTTCGATATTCCCGATATGGGTCCGGGAGTAGGAATCGGTCTCGGCGCTCGCGATATTTGTTTTGACCCTTCGGGCTTCGGCGGCGATGGGAATGTTACACTCTATCTCGGCACCGATCTCGGTTACCGCAGCACCGGTTCATGGGGATTTGTTTTCAAAGCGCCGACTACTACCGATTCAGGAACGTACGTAACGTTCGATTGTCATGGCTTTAAAGAGCTTCGCCTTGCAGCCGACGTAGAGTTTCCTCGCGATTGGTTCAAACCTGATCCCGATGACGGTTCAAGTTTAACGAAAGCTCATTTCCGTGCAACGATAACGTCTAAAGGCGATTGGATAGCCTCTGCCGGGCTTGATAAATGCACAATCACCGGCGCCGATGGCTTCGGCTTGGAAGTGCAGGAGATGACATACGATCATTCCGATATTCGTAATCCGACCGGTATTGTTTTTCCGCCGCATTACGTCGGCGTTCACGATAACACCTGGCATGGATTTTATATTAAACGCGCGGCTATCAGATTGCCCGATGAACTGCGGACATTCGATTCGACGCGACCTCCGACGATTGCCGTTACGAATCTGCTGATTAATTCCGACGGATTTACCGCATCGATCAGAGCAGAAAATGTCATTCACTATCCATCTGGAAATTTTGGCGAGTGGGGAGCGAGCATCGATACGATCTTCGTGAATATCGTATCGAGTTCGCTTGACTCCGGCGGAATGAGCGGGCAGATAAAAATTCCGATCTCCGATTCCTCGCTTATATATACTGCCTCGCTTTCCAAAGTGCCATCGGGACATTTAGCATTTGCATTTAATATTCATCCCACCGATACGATCACTGCGCCGCTCTGGATAGCAAAACTTTACTTGCTGAATACTTCCCATATCGATCTTACGGTCGGCGACTCCGGTTTCCTCGCGAGTGCGACGCTTAATGGCGGATTTAAATTTGGCGGAACGCATGATGTGCCTGTCAGTCTTGGCGGGGTTACTTTCCAAAATTTTCAAGTCATGTCGCATTCACCATATCTTAATCTCGGAACATGGAGTTTTGCAAGTCCGCAGCATTCGTTATTTGCAAATGTTGATGCTCTGGAATCCCCGCCGGATTCGGGCGGCGGGTCAGCAAGTGGATTTCCACTTTCGATTCACGATATAAATATTGTTACGGGTGACCGGGGAGGAAGCCCGGGATTCGGATTGCGATTTACTATCTCTGTAAATCTCATGGGTGGCTCCGGCGGCATCAGCGGCGGAACGGAATTATCTATTTGGGGCAAACTTGCCTCGGGCGGCGGACCGCAGCATTTCGCATTCGACGCCGTCGATCTCGATTCCATTGGCATTCATGGGCAGATCGCAGCCATATTGACTGTTGACGGTTATTTAGTTATCTATCATCACGATGCCACTTTCGGCGATGGATTCCGCGCAGGAATTCATGCAAATTTCATGAGTACTGTGGATGTAACTGCTACAGCGCAATTCGGAACAGTGCATGGATATAGGTATTGGTATGTCGATGCAGGAGTTATTATTTCTTCCGGCATTCCTATCTTTTCCGGCGTTGCTATTTATGGATTCAAAGGCGCTGTCTGGAGTAATATGCGCAATACTGTACTTAATGCAACTCCGAGTGTTAACCCAGCTGATAATCATACGACGGCTAATCCTACTATAGGCGGTACGAATTCCGGATTAGTAATGGTGCCGGATAATACTTCCTGCTTCGGCTTCCGAGCCGGAGTTGTGATCGGGACGAATCCGACTTCAACGCCATTTAATGCCGACGTGTATTTCGGCGCGACATTTTCCTGCGATGGAAGTATCCACGATATAAGTATCGAGGGCGATGGATATATGATGGCTTCGGTTACCGACCGAAGTTCTGCAAAAGTTACGGCGCATGTTCTTATCGTCTATGATTTCCCCGATCAAAGATTTCAGGGGACATTCAATGTGAATATTAATTATGCGCCGATGATCACCGGAGGCGGGCAGCTTGATATTTATGCCGATCCGCATCTTTGGTATATTCATATCGGCGAACCCACTCCTATCAGTTCCCGCATTCATCTTTCGCTTGCATCGTGGCTGACGATAAACGCCTACTTACTTATAGGCGAGAATCTTCCCTCGCCGCCGCCTCTCCCGCCGGAAGTGGAAAGTATTTTAGGACCGTTACCGATCACACGCAATCCTGCTCTCGCAACCGGCGATGGCTTCGCCTTTGGCGCTTCAGTAAGCGTTGATTTCCGTGCGACATTCTTAATTTTCTATGCTCACCTCAGCGCAGGCTTCGGTTTTGATATTGCCTTTTTAAATTATGGGAGTACGACAACATGTGAAGGAGTTTCCGGTACGGTTGGCATGAACGGATGGTATGCACTGGGTCAACTCTATGCTTATATCAATGCGTCCGTCGGATTGCATGTCGATATTTTCTTCTGGTCCGGCGATATTGAAATACTGTCGGTTGCCGTTGCAGCCGCCTTACAGGGAGGCGCTCCACATCCTGAATGGCTCAAGGGGGTTGTCGGCGGACATTATAGTGTCTTGGACGGAGCCGTATCCGGAAGTTGCCATTTCGAATTCAAGCTTGGCAATCCGTGCGTGCCAGTCCTTGATAATCCCCTTGGTCAGATGCAGCTTATTCAGCAAGTCGATCCATCGGATGGATCGAACAATGTCGACGTCTATACCCAGCCGGCAGCATCGCTGCAATTCGGCGTCAACCAGCCATTCGATGTTACGCAAACCGATGGCAATGGTAATGAACATACGCGCACATTCCGCCTCAAGATCAACGAATGCTCGCTGCATCTATCCGGCAATAGTGCAAATGTTGCAGGTCATTGGGCGACGAGTGACGATCCGCATGTCGTGCAATATATTCCCGACGATCTGTTGCAATCAAGAACGCAGCATACATTTAATATTGCTGTCGGCGGCGAAGAATATATTCATTACTCCTGGCAGGCGGCGCGCTTGAATGACGGAACAATCGTCGAGCAACGTCAGAACGCCGGATGGTCAAGCGGTGATGAACCTGACAGGCTCGATGCAAGAAATATTAAATACACGTATCCACTCGACCGCCAGAGATTCTTTTTGCAGAACGAATGTCATACCGGATATGTCATGCTGAAGCAGGGTGTTCATAGACCGTTCCAGCCCGATCCGAGTGTCATGAAGAAGACAGAGTGGAAAGCGATCTTTACCGAAACGAAAGATCAAACCCAAACACAGGAAACGGATGTAACATATAACGACGGTTCGAGATCGGTTTCGTTTCCGCTTCCTGCGCTAAAAAATTCGACTGCATATTGCATCCAAATTGTACGCCGTGTTTCGCCGCGTGCATCTTCGTCAACATTTGGGGGTGGGGGCTTCAAAAATTCACACGGTGGCGGAATAACGTCTCAGCTTGTCGCGCTATCACTCTATAATAGACTCAGCAATACAGTAAGTGTTGCGCAACATACGTTGCCCGGACCGAACGTTGCATACAACGAGCATCTACTCTATTTTTATTATTTCCAGACAAGCAAGTATAATACGCTTTCGGATAAAATGGCTTCATCGGCGGTAACAGGTGTCGATACGGGAAGTCACGCAAATCCGAGCCAGCGAGTTTGGGTTACGATGAATGCCGATGAATTGCTCGACGTCTATGATATGCAGGGATATGATTACGATCTGAACGGACACACACAGCATATCCGTCCCCTGATCGAACCGAGTGCGCGGCTATTCAATCACTTGTGGCATACGCAATTTGCCAATCCTTATATTTACGATATTGTTCGTCATTTCGGTTCGTTTAGTGTTACGGTCATGGGAATAAATATGGGAACGTATGGTATTTATCCGTCTCAATACTTTATTACTAATTACAATAATACGCTTGCATCCTATATCGGCGCTCCCCAGCCGGTAATGACGGACGGCGAAATGCTCCCCCCGTTGCCGCCGTCAAGGTTTGGAATGTCGCATTCGTTTGCAGGCTCAATGGGCTCTTTAGGAAGTCATTCTTCGAGTATATCTATCGGCTCCGGCAGCGGCGGTGGTGGAAAATACGGCGGAGGGATGATGAAAGGCAATGCGTTCATTAATCCTTCGATCACCGTGAGCTACGATCAAAGCCAGCTTGTGCCAGCCGATTGGACGTGGCTTCGTTTCGCGGCGATGCAATATCAATGGATGCCACTAACCAACATGACAGGCGCGCAGCAGCAAATGTTAAGCAAGGTACTGTCTCATCCTTATGAATTTTTATATAACGACACGTATGAAGTCAATATGACCTATTGGTTCTGTCAGGATCCGGATAACCCGGCGCCGCACATCGAACGCACGTTCGATAAAGGGCATGTCGTGCATGTTATCAATAAAATGTTACATCATTAATGAAGAATCTGATTATTATATTTTTGACTTTCTTCATTGTAGGGGCGACCGGTATGTCGCGCTTAGGGGCTCAGACGAAGCAAGATTCTATCGAAGCAAACATGCCGCGCTATGCACGAATCGGGCTTATCGCCCGTGCCGATAACGATTCCGTCGTCCTACGCTGGGCGCCTTCAAAGCCCGGCGCATGGCGCATTGCAAATAAATTGGGATATATCATCGAGCGGATAAAAATAGATAAGAACGGCAAACTCGATACCTCTGCTAAAAAAAGATTGAACGCAAATATCATCAAGCCATGGACGATCGATGAATTAAAAAATAAATTCAAGGAACGCGAAGATTTTGTCGGTATTGCCGGACAGGTAATGTACGGAAAAACTTTCACCCCCCCGGCTCAGGACAAACGAACTGTCAATGAACTTCTCGATGCTGCGCAAGAACTTGGAAACCGGTATGGCTTTGCCATGCTTGCTGCAGATAACGATCCGAAAGCGGCGGAAGTCCTGGGCTTGCGATGGGTGGATAAAGATATTCATCCCGGTGAAACGTATGGGTACCGCGTTTATACTGCAACCCGCGATACGACCTATCGCATCGATACCGGATATTGCATTGCCGATATTGCACCGTTTGTCAAACCCGCTTCGCCCGATGGGCTTATAGCAAAAAGCGGCGATAAAAATATTTTGCTCGAATGGGAAAATACGAACGTTCCGAAATTTTCCGGATTTTATGTCGAGCGTTCCAATGACGGCGGAAATTCATATCATTTGATCAATCATTTTCCTATTGTCAACATCACTCCTGACCGTGCAAGAAATCAGAATAAACCGCGCTATACGGATACCCTCGTGCAGGATTATAAACCATACCGCTATCGGGTTTATGGAGTGAATGCATTCGGCGACCGCTCCGAGTATTCCGAAGTCGAATCGTACGGACAGGATTTTACTCCGCCTCCGGCGCCATATATTCTGCCCACGCAGCAACTTGGCGCAAATAAAGTAAAAGTGAAATGGGAAATGAAGGAAACATCGCCTGACTTAAACGGATTTGTCATTGCGCGCAGCGATAATTCATTACAAGGTTTTGTAGAGATCAGCCCTTTGTTGCCAACAAACGCAAGAGAATTTATTGATGATTCCGCAAGTGAAGATTATCCGTTCTATCTTGTCTATTCGAAAGATACGGCATCGAATATCGCTCCGTCACTACCAATCATGGCTTCGGTCGTCGATACGCTTCCGCCACTGGTGCCAACAGGATTGGCAGGGACGATCGATACGAATGGAATCGTCACGCTACACTGGAAACTCAGCACCGAACGAAAGCTGAAAGGCTATCGCGTATTATGGGCGAATGATCTTGGGCATGAATTCACTCAACGGGTCAATCATGTGATCGAGGATACGACGTTTGCTGATACCGTTTCGCTAAACACGCTGACGGAATATGTCTATTATGAGATCGCATCCGTATCGAAACGCTTCGGACATTCTGCGCCGACTGCACCCATTGCTATTCGCAGACCGGATAAAGTGCCGCCGGAGGCATCGGTATTTACCGGAGTGCATAATACGACATCCGGCGTTCATCTATCATGGGCGGCAAGCACAAGCCATGACGTGAAAGAACAAATACTTCTCAGAAGAAAAGAAGATGATAAAATCTGGCATGACCGCGTTCATCTCGCTTCAAAAATTTCAACATTTACCGACAATGATGTCGAGCAGGGAAAAATATATTATTACCGTCTCGATGTCGTAGATTCGTCCAGCTTGCACTCGAAACCCGCAGGAGATGTTCAGGGAAGAGCATACGATGATGGCGTCCGTAATAAAGCTATTAATTTGCATGCGTCGTATGACCAAAAAACAAGTACGACAAAATTGACTTGGGACTACATTCCCTCCAAGAAAGAAAAATATTGGTTTGTTGTCTATCGAGGTTATAATTCCGGAAAGCTTTTACAATATAAATCCGTCTCAAATTCTCAATTGGTATTTACTGATGAGTTGCTTATCGGCAAAGGATCATATCAGTATGCGATCCGAGTCTTAAGCGAGAATGGCGGTGATTCAGGATTATCGGAACCGGTGCCTATTATGGTGCAGTAATCTCCATGCCATTAATCCGATTCCGTGTGCATAAAATATAATACATTTTTGGAGCATGGCAAAAGCCACATCTCATGTAACCGCGACCTTTCCCTTCCGTACTGCGTTGTAAAAATCTATGTGTGGAATCGCCGGAGTATATGATTATGGATTTTCTCAAAACCCGCAGGTAACACCTGCGCTGCTTACCCGCATGTCCGACTGCATGGTCCATCGCGGACCGGATGATGCAGGCTATCATATCTCGCGAAACGGGCAATGCGGTTTGACTTTTCGCCGCCTTGCAATTGTCGATCTCTCGCCAGCCGGTCATCAGCCGATGTCAACCTCCGATGGAAGGTTGACGATCGTTTTCAACGGCGAAATTTATAATCATCTCGAAGTCCGCCAGGAACTTGAAGCCAAAGGCTATCAATATAAATCCCGCTCCGATACGGAGACGATTCTCTATGCCTATAAGGAATGGGGCGAGGATTGCTTCAAGAAATTCTTAGGCATGTTTGCTATTTCGATATGGGATGAAGAGAGGCAAGAAGTTTTTATTATCCGCGATCGTATCGGTATCAAGCCTATTTACTATGCAAATCCTGACGGCAGATTTTTGTGGGCAAGCGAGATAAAAGTTTTGCTCGAGCATCCGACAATCAAACGAGAATTAAATGAGAATGCCCTGACGCATTATTTATCTGTCCTAATGCCACCTGCGCCGGAGACGATGTTTAAGGGCATTAATAAACTCGAAGCAGGTCATTCGCTGCGAATTAACTCAGGCGGCGAGATCATAAAGAAAAGATGGTGGTCGCTGCTTGATGCCGGCGGGATAAATT
>Ga0207100_1126_pt1 | contig 17278 bp, 20 predicted proteins | sample Alteio_BWMinHeat_82_FD_153520 | JGI IMG/M metagenome (GOLD analysis project Ga0207100, IMG submission 153520) | Enriched cells from forest soil in Barre Woods Harvard Forest LTER site, Petersham, Massachusetts, United States -... | ecosystem: Environmental > Terrestrial > Soil > Temperate forest >...
CGGTGATGTTGAGCGTACTTCCTGTGCGGATTGCCGAGAGGAAGGAATTGGCGAGTGCGTTGGGAAGAATTGCGTGGAAGACAGATTTTCCCGAGGCAACGACGAGGGTTGTATCGTGTGCTTCCTGATCGCGTCCGATGAGCCGGCCTTGGATGGTCACGAGTTCGGCGTCGTGGTCACCGTTGAGCGCTTCTTCGGAGGTGATGACGGGGATGGCGGTCGCGTGAGTGTCTGGCAAGGGCTTGAATATTGCGTCCTCGAGGGAGGGCCGGAATCCGGCGAGGGTGGTAAATCCGGCCAGGTCCGCGGACGAACCGACGGCAAGTGGAGTGGTCTGCGAAGATTGCGCACAGAGTCCCTGGGTGTCCTCCTCGATACATACACTTCGCCCGGGCCACTGGAGCGTCACCGTTCCGCGGACGTGGACGCGGTGAGGCCAGGAAAGGGTGGGTGTAAACCTAGAAAGGCTGCTGAGAGGGCGTGGCAGCCGGGCCAGGATGTCCGGCTGACCGGGTTCGACGATCGTCAAGGTCTGGAGGCCGGGAAAGTAGAGGCGACTGCCGGTCATCTGCCGGTTCGAGTTGAACAAGGCGCCGGCGTTGCCCTGAATCCGCACGGTTGCGTCGATTAGACGGCTGTAGTCGACCCCTGGCTGCTTGAGGGTTGTTGCTCCGATTGTGCCATCGACCATGGCGACCTTGAGGGTCACACGGGTGGACGACATCAGGACATTGCGTACCACTCCCTCGATCTCGACCCATCGGCAGTCGTCGGTGCCGGTGAGGAGATGGGAGAGTGTTACCGGCGTCGCGTGTAGAGGGAGATGCGAAGCTGCGATGACGCGGATGCGGAGGCGGTCGACGATAGGGGCGAATTCGCCGGGGGCGCTTATGCCGGAGACCTCGACGAGGGTGCCGGGCGACGGCGGCCCGTTGGGCCAGTCGATATCGATTGGGACGACCGCATAGATGCTGCCGGTCGCATCATCAAGGAACATTCCACCGCGCTTGCCATCGATGGATGGGTCGAGGTAGGTAACGACTGCGCGGAGATGGATGGGATAGCCGCGGCGTGCCTCGTCGGCCGAGAGACTGTGGGCCTGGCGCAAAGTGGTGATGGTTCGCAGGGCCTCTGGACGAGTCGGTTGTCTGGTGCTCGGCGACGATGGATCTCGGTCAACTGAACCTTGCGCTGGAGCGGAACGGGCAAGCACAGCGAATGCGAGTGCAGCGAGGATCGAGCGTCGCCGCGGGATGTAGACCCAATGCGGCACCTCATCATCATCGGCCGGTTGGGCCGGTAGGGTTATCCCACGTTGGTTGGATACGGAGGGTGAGTTTCTGAGTCGCACTGGCGGACGCTGAGCACGGGACAAGGAGCGTTGACCAGGATTTCGAGGAGGTTGGAGCCAAAGATCTCGCGGGCGAGGGAGTTCTTGTGAACGCCGAGCGTGATGAGGCCGGCATTGAGCTGGCGGGCGACCTGGCAGACGGTGCTGCCGATGGCACCCGTGGGGATGTGGATGCCGGTGCCGGGCGGGACGATGGATGCGATGTTTGTGCGGACGTCGTGGACGGCCTGAGGGGTGGTCTTCGCGGGAACGACATGGACCACTGAGAGCTGCGCTCCCGTGGTTTCCTGGATTCCGAGGGCGAGCGAGAGGCCGCAGAGGGTTTCGGGGCGGAAGTCTCCGGCATAGAGGATATGGCGGGCTCCTCGTTCATCCCAGGCTGGCTGGTTGCGCGCGTTGCCAACGGTGAGCACGGGGATGGTGATGCTGCGGATGACGCGCTCGGCGATGGAGCCGAGAAGGACTCCGTGAACGCCGCGGCCACCGTGGGTGGCGATGACGAGGAGGTCGATGGGCTCGCTGACAAGGACTTCGCGGATGCTGTCGAGGACGTGACCCTTGCGGAGCGTGGTAGTTGCGACTACATCCTGCGCGGCGGCCATCCGCTGCAGCCTGTCGAGGTCGGCCTGGAGGTCTTCTTCGATCTTGAGCAGGGCTCCCGGGATGAGGGTGGCCATGCCATTGGCGGTCTGGTGGGACATGACGTGCAGCAGCATCAAGGAGGCGTTGTAGATTTTGGCGATGTCGACGGCGCGCCAGAAGGCTGCTTTGGAGGGCCCGGAGAAGTCGATTGGGACCAGGATTTGGGTGACTTTGGGGATTCTTACGGGGATGGATAAGACGGGAAGCGGGTTGGTAACCATACCTCAACCTCCGGGGATAATTATTCGCCGGTTGAGGGGGGTGATTCAGTGGCGTGGGTCACACCCGAGGGGGTCGGTGCTTCGGGATGGGGATGTGAGGTGGCCGACATTATTCGGGCGACTTGGCGTTCTTGAACGAATGCCGAGTGATTGCGCTCACTTGGCGCTTGGCGATTTCGGGGTAGGCTGGGAACGACTTCCTGTCTGCACGGCAGAGATTCTTTCAGGAGATACTCCCAATGATCGCTCGACTCGGACTTGTCGCCGGCATTGCTGGTGCGCTATTTTTCCTTTTGCCGCTTGCGCCTTTAGCCGGAGTTGATGCCTCGGCGCAGACCGCGACAACCGCAGCACCGAAACAGACCATTGCAGAGAAGATCGCGGCGTCGAAGGAGTTACTGGACATTAATACAGCGTCGGCGGCGCAGTTGAAGGCGCTGCCAGGGATGGGCGATGCATATGTGGCGCGGATTGTAGCGGGCCGACCGTATACGGCGAAGAATCAGTTGACGAAGCGGGGAATTCTTCCGGCGGAGGCTTACGACAAGATCAAGCCGCTGATTATCGCGCACCGCGTGAAGTAGGGATCGCTGAGGCGGGATTGGAACATCGATTGAAAATTCTGGAACCGGCGGGCACTGCTTTGCGTTGTTGGATGCAAAGGGGCTCCTAATGAAGCGGGATGTGGACCGGTTGAACCTCGTCAGTGTCCTCGCACGGGTAGCGGCGATATTGGCTTTTCTAGCCGCGGCCGGGGTGGTGTGGGCGGTCCTGGGGCAGGGGCCAGCGCCGGTTCCAGTGACGACTACGTCTCCGCCTGTGGCCGGTACGGTTCCGGAGTTCGAGGCGGCGACGATCAAGCGGGTGAAGGATGTGGACCCGAACCGGAAGACCGATCGGGAGGAGGGCCGGCGGTTCATCGTCGACAACAGGACGTTGGCGGAACTACTGACCATGGCGTACCACCTGGACCGCAGGCAGATTGCGGGTGGGCCGGCGTGGATCGCCACGGACACGTATGACCTGGTCGCGGTTGCAGAGAGCGATGCGGCGCTGAAGGAAGACGGCAGGGCGATGTTCCAGAAGCTGCTGACGGATCGCTTCCAGCTTGCGTTCCATTGGGAGCAGCGCGAGATGCCGGTGTATGTGATGACGGTGGCGAAGGGCGGGCCGAATCTGACGGTGGCCGATGGGGCTGGGGTGCACACTTCGAGCTGCCAGCGGGCGGGACAGTGCATGCTGCGGAGGGAAGACATGCAGCATTTCGCGAGCTGGCTGCAGTCTGCGGTGTTGGACAAGCCGGTGGTGGATAAGACGGGGCTGGCGGGCGAGTTCGACTTCGCGCTGAAGTGGACGCCGGACCAGCGTGAGTTCTTCTCGACGGGATCGACTATGGCGCCGCCGCCAATTGACGATCCGAATGCGCCACCGGGGTTGTACCAGGCGATGGAGGATCAGCTTGGACTGAAGCTGGACGCGCAGAAGACGTCGACGCAGGTGCTTGTGATCGACCATGTCGAGAGGCCTTCTGAGAATTAGAGCGCGACCGGCCCGTGCGTTGACAAAGGGATTGGGTGGAGGGTAGCCTTACAACAGATGAGCCGTTCGACGCAGCATCGCGGGCACCACCATCATCATGCGCAGAGCGTGTTGGCGGCTGTGTCCGGTGCGGCGAAATAACGAAACGCACATAAAGGATTCGAAAGGCCCGCTGACGCGCTTACCGCGAGCGGGCCTTTTTGCTGCGCGCGGATGGATGCGGGCTTGGGAATGAAAAACAAATACAGGGTCCTTCGCGTTGCTCAGGATGACGGCGCGCGGGGACGAAAGAGAGAAAAGCGATGGATGTTGTAAAGGATGCACCGACAATCGATTTTGCCAAGATGGACGGACTGGTCCCAGGCATTGTGCAGGACGCGAAGACGGGCGAGATGCTGATGCTCGGATTCCTCAACGAGACGAGTTATGCGAAGACGCTGGAGTCAGGCTTTGTGACGTTCTGGAGCAGGACGCGGCAAAAGCTGTGGATGAAGGGCGAGACCAGCGGCAACCGGCTGCGTGTGATCAGCGCGGCGACTGATTGCGACAACGACGCGCTGCTGTTCACCGTCGAGGTGGAGGGCGATGGACTGGTGTGCCACGAGGGCACGGTGAGCTGCTTCACGAAACCAATCACGGTACAGAAAGTCGCGGGGAGCAAATAATGACGAGCAAGCTGAAGCTGGGGATTCCGAAGGGAAGCTTGCAGGACGCGACGATTGCGCTGTTCGAGCGCGCTGGGTGGCGGATCTCCGCGAATGGGCGCAGCTACTTCCCGGGCATCGATGATGACGAGATCGAGTGCATGCTGGTACGTGCTCAGGAGATGGCGCGGTACGTGGAAAAAGGCGCTCTGGATGCGGGTTTGACCGGCAACGACTGGGTGCTGGAGAACGAAACCGATGTAGAGTACGTGACCAGCCTGACCTACTCGAAGGTGAGCCGGCAAAAGGTGAAGTGGGTGCTGTGCGTGCCCGAGGATTCGCCGTTCCAGAAGCCTGAGGACCTAGCAGGCAAGGTGATTGCGACGGAGCTGGTGGAGTTTACCAAGCGCTATTTTGCTGGGAAGAACATTCCGGTGAAGGTCGAATTCAGCTGGGGGGCGACGGAGGTGAAGCCTCCGACACTGGCCGATGCGATCGTCGAGGTGACGGAGACAGGGTCGAGTTTGCGTGCGAACCGGCTGCGGATTATTGAGACGCTGATGGAGTCGGAGACGCAGTTGATCGCGAACAAGGCGGCTTTCAAGGACGAGTGGAAGCGGAAGAAGATCGAGAACATTTCGCTGATGCTGAATGCGGCGATTGCGGCGCAGGGGCGCGTGGGGTTGATGATGAACGCGCCCAAAGAGAAGCTGGATGCGATTGTGGCGCAGTTGCCGGCGTTGAATTTTCCGACGATTTCGCACTTGAGCGATCCGGCGTGGGTTGCGCTGAACACGATCATCGACGAGACCGTGGTTCGCGAGGTGATTCCGAAGCTGAAGGATGCGGGGGCGACTGGGATTGTGGAGTATCCGCTGAGCAAGGTTGTGCTGTAACGAAGCCGTTAGCTGTTAGCTCGTAGCTTTTAGCTAAAGGCTAAGAGCTAGAAGCTAGCGGCTGTATTGGAGTCTCGATGAAGCTAGTGAGGACATTTGGGCGAGGGAAGGCCGCGGCGCAGGCGCTGATTGAGGCGCTGGAGCGCCGCGGCTCGCTCAACACGTCGAAGGTAGAAAAGACTGTAACGGCGATCGTTACAGAAGTGCGAGAGCGCGGCGACGCGGGGCTGAGGAAGTACGCGGAAAAGTTTGATGGATTGAAGCCGGGCGCTGCGCTGCTGGTGTCGCAAGAAGAGATTAAGGCTGCGTGGGAGGATACGGCGCCGGAGTTGCAGGCGGCGATGCAGGTGGCGCAGGCCAATATCCGGGCGTTTGCCGAGAGGCAGAAGCCTGCGGAGTGGACGCTTGCGGCGGGCGCGGGAGTGACCACGGGGCAGATTGTGCGGCCGCTGGAGAGCGTGGGATGTTATGTGCCGGGCGGCCGGTATCCGCTGCCATCGACGCTGCTGATGACGGTGACGCCGGCGCAGGTGGCGGGAGTGGAGCGGATTGTGGTGTGCTCGCCGAAGCCTGCGCGGGAGACGATGGCGGCGGCGTGGCTGGCGGGCGTGACGGAGTTCTATCGCGTGGGCGGGGCGCAGGCGATTGCGACGATGGCGTTTGGGACGGAATCGATTGCGCGGGTGGACAAGATTGTCGGGCCGGGGAACCTGTTTGTGACGGCGGCAAAGATTCTTGTGTCGCAGGAGTGCGGGATCGATATGCCGGCGGGGCCAACGGAGATCGTTGTCACCAGCGAGACGGGGGACGCCCCCGGGATCGCGGCTGATCTGGTGGCGCAGGCGGAGCACGATCCGGAGGCTTTGGCCGTGCTGATCACGAGCAACGCGGCGCTGGCGGAGGCGGTGAAGACCGATGTGAAGGCGCAGACGAAGAGCAATGCGATCGCGAAGCAGTCGCTGGCAGCGCAGGGATGCATATTTGTGACTGCTTCTGTTGCAGAAGCGCGGGAGCTGACGAATCGATTGGCACCGGAGCATCTGACTGTGGACGCTACGGCGGATCTGAAGTGGGTGAAGAACGCGGGGTCGGTGTTTGTGGGTGCGTATTCGCCGCAGTCGATGGGAGACTACATCTCCGGGCCAAACCACGTGTTGCCCACCGGGCGCGTGGGTCGCGTGCGCGGCGGGTTGAGCGTAATGGATTTTGTAAAGATGATTACGGTGCAGGAGTACACGCGCAAGGGGCTGCGGGAGATGGGGCCCCTTGCGATTGCGCTGGCCGAGGCTGAAGGTTTGAAGGGGCATGCGGAAAGCGTGCGAGTGAAGATGCGGTAGAGGTTCGAGGTTCGAGGAAGTTGAGGTGTTGTGGTGGCAGGTTTGGTTGCTTCAAAGACGGTGCGGGCGCGCAAAGCGGTGCTGGCGATGCCGGAGTATCATCCGCCGCTGGCGGGGCGGGATGGGCTGCGACTGGACTTCAACGAGAACACGCTGGCGGCGTCGCCGAAGGTGATTGAGCGGCTGCGGCAGACGACCGCAGAAGGGTTGACGAAGTACCCCGAGCGCGAGGGCGTGGAGCGAATTGCGGCGGCGCACTTCGGGCTGCAGGCCGACCAGGTGTTGCTAACGAATGGTGTGGATGAGGCGATTCACCTGGTGTGCGCCGCGTTTCTGGAGGAGGATGACGAGGCGCTGATTCAGACGCCGACGTTCTTCATGTACGAGGTGAGCGCGGGCATGATGACAGCGTATGTGAAGAAGGTGCAGGCGGACGCATCGCTCGCGTTTCCTGGGGAGCGTTTCCTGGCCGCGATTACGCCGCGGACGAAGCTGATTATGGTGGCGTCGCCGAACAATCCAACGGGGGCGGTGGTGAGCCGCGAGGATCTGCTGGCGATCTGCGCGGCGGCTCCGCAGGCGGTGGTGATGGTTGATGAGGCGTACTACCATTTCTTCGGCGAGACGGTGATGACGGAGGTGGGCAAGGTGCCGAACCTGATTGTGGCGCGGACGTTCTCGAAGGCGTACGGGCTGGCGAATCTACGTATCGGAATGCTGGCGGGCCCGGCAGAGCTGATGAAGTACGTGCGCAAGGTGAGTTCGCCGTACAACGTGAACGGTGTGGCGCTGGACTGCCTGCCGGTGGCGCTGGCGGATGACGCGTACGTCACGTGGTATGCAGAGCAGGTGCGCGTTGGGTTAGGCCGAATGATGGATGGACTGCGAGCGCTGGGGGTGGGATTCTATCCCAGCCATGCGAATTTTGTGCTGATGAAGATTGGGCCGAAGCACGCGGAGTTGGTGAAGGCGATGCGTGCGCGGGGCGTGCTGCTGCGCGATCGCTCGACCGATCCGGGATGCGATGGCTATGTGCGCATCACGGTTGGCGTGGAGGAGCATGTTGAGCGCGGGCTGGCGGCGTTGAAGGAGTCGTTGGCGGAGATTGGATGGGAAGGGCAGCAAGTCAGCCAGTCAGCAAGTCGGCAAGGCAGCGATGACAAAAGGGAGTGGGAGTGATGAGGGAACTGAGTCCGCAGCGGAAAAGGGTGGTGGTGTTGTGTGCGTCGGTGGCGGCCATGAGCGGTAGCTCGGTTCTGCTGAAGGGGCATCCGGTATTGCTGGGAGCGTGGATTGGTCTGATGGTGGTGACGTTGGTCTACGCGATGGTGGAGCTTGCGAAGCTGAAGAAGGATGGGCAATGAGCGAGCAGGTTCGGACTGGGACGATCGAGCGAAATACGACGGAGACCAAGATCTCGTTGACGCTGACGATTGATGGGCAGGGGACGTATTCGGTCTCGACGGGGATACGGTTCTTCGACCACATGCTGGAGTTGTTTACGCGGCATGGCGGGTTCGATCTGACGCTCGTGTGCAAAGGCGACCTGGATGTGGATCAGCACCACACGGTGGAGGATGTTGGGATTGCGCTGGGGGAGGCGTTCGGGATCGCGCTCGGCGATAAGAAGGGGATCATGCGTGCCGGATACTTTGTGATGGCGATGGATGAGACGCTCGCGGTGGCCGCGGTGGACTTGAGCGGGCGTGTGGCGTACGTGGTCGACGACCAGGTGACGGTGCCGCTGGTGGGGGATTTTCAGTCGGAGCTGGTTGCGGATTTCTTCGATGGCTTTGCGCGCGGGGCGAAGGCGAATGTGCATGTGAAGACGATGTATGGGCGGAGCAATCATCACAAGATCGAGGCAATCTTCAAGGCGTTCGCGCGGGCGATGCGCGGGGCGTGCAGCAGAGACGAGCGAATGCGGGAGATGCTGCCGAGTACGAAGGGGCTGCTGTGAGCACTCCCGATTGGCGAGAGAAGTCAGGTTTGGCAGCTGTATATGGTTCAGTGACGGCCTTTGCCGTTGCAGCGATTGCCTTTTTGCTTCTGGAGTTGAGCTTCAAGACGTGGGTAATTGGAAGATTCTTTGTCGGGCGTGCAAGCATATTCGTGGATGCATTCATTCTTGTATGCGCCGGCTCCGTCCTGACGTTGATCCTTTCATTGTGTGGTCGTGGTAAACGAAGGATTGTGGGTGCTGCGGTGAGCTCTATGACGATCATCTTTGTCATTTGTTTGTTCGGAGCAAATAGATGATTGCAGTCATTGATTACAAGGCGGGGAATTTGACGAGCGTGGTGAAGGCACTGCGCTTTCTCGATGCGCGGGATGTGGTGGTGACGCAGTCGCCGGCCGAGGTGTTGCGCGCGGAGAAGATTGTGTTGCCGGGCGTGGGGCATTTTCAGGCGACGCGGTTGCTGAAGGATTTGGGGTTGACGGAGGCGGTGCGCGAGAGTGTGGCGAAAGGCACGCCGTTTCTGGGGATTTGTGTGGGACTGCAGTGGTTGTATGAGGGATCGACCGAGGCTCCGGAGACGGATGGGCTGGGCCACTTTGCTTCGCAGTGCGAGAGGTTCCCGGCGGTGTATGAGGGTGTGGAGTTGAAGTCTCCGCACGTGGGTTGGAATTCGCTGGAGCAGATCAGGCTGGATTCGCGGCTGTTGAAGGGGGTGGAGGAGGGCGGGTTTGTGTACTTCACGCACTCGTGGCGGGCTGCGGTGTCGGCGGATACTGCTGCGGCGACGAGGTATGGCGGGGCGTTTACGTCGGCCGTCGAGCGGGGGAATGTGATGGGTGTGCAGTTTCATCCGGAGAAGTCGGCTGAGGTTGGGTTGCGCGTATTGCGGAATTTTGTGGAGCTATGATTCTTCGAGGCTGAAAAATGCGTTATGACTACACGTTGACCTATCGAGACTATCTGGACGCGCAGAAGTTGTATCGGAGACACCGCACGAGCGCGGGGGTGTTTTACTACTTCTGGTTTTGGCTGCTGCCCATCGTTGGCGTTGTTTGTGGGCTTCCGCTGGTCGCTGGCCTCTTTGGCTATCAACCAACATGGCTGGAAGCGCTCTCCGGATTTTCGGTATTGGGGCTGTGGTTCGCCTTGTCAATTCCCCTCCTTAGGTTCTACAGCGTACGAAAATGCTGGAAGCGTTTGCTGCCGGACTCGCTCCCCAAATCGACTCAGACCGAGATTCCAGTGGGCCTAGAGATGACTCCGGACCAACTGATCTCTTCGCTGCCGGGTAGGAGTGAGGCGCGCTTCCTGTGGCCTGCCCTTGTCGATTACGCCGAAGACGAGAAGCTTGCGTTGGTCTATATCAAAAAGAAATTCTTCCTCTTTGTTCCGCGCCGAGCCATGGACGATGCTGGTTGGATTCAACTTCGTTCTCATTTCGCCAATTCAAGGACTCCCTCCTAATGCTGACGAAGCGGATTATTGCGTGTCTGGATGTGCGGGGTGGGCGGGTGGTGAAGGGCGTGCAGTTCGTCGATATCGTCGATGCCGGCGATCCGGCGGAGCTGGCGCACCGGCATGCTGCGGCGGGTGCGGATGAGATTGTGCTGCTCGACATTACGGCGACGCACGAAGGGCGGGGCACGCTGCTGGACACGGTGAAGCGCGCGGCGGCGAAGCTGTTTGTGCCGTTCACGGTGGGTGGAGGCGTGCGAACGGCCGAAGACGCGGAGGCTGTTTTTACTGCGGGCGCGGATAAAGTGTCGATCAACTCGGCGGCGATTGCGCGGCCGGAGCTGATTGGCGAGATTGGCGCGAGCTTTGGCGCGCAGGCGGTGATCGTGGCGATCGATGCGAGGCGTGGCCATAAGAGTCCGGAGCAAGCCGAGGTCTACGTGAGCGGCGGACGCAAGCCGACCGGGCTGCGTGTGGTGGAGTGGGCGCGCGAGGCGGAGGCGCGTGGCGCGGGCGAGATTCTGCTGACCAGCATGGACACGGACGGAATGCGTGGCGGATTTGATTGCGAACTGACTGCTGCTGTAAGTGAGGCGGTGCAGATTCCGGTGATTGCGAGTGGAGGCGCGGGTAGCGCGGAGCACTTCGCGGAGGTGTTTGGGCGGGGCAAAGCGGACGCAGCGCTGGCGGCGAGCATCTTTCATTTTGGTGTGACGGATTCGCGCGAGTTGAAGGGAAGGTTGCAGCAAGCAGGAGTGAGTGTGAGGCTACCTTGTTGAAGGCATTGAGCCGCGTCGAGATTTACCGGGGCTTCATCGAGTTGTGCGATGATTGTTTTACACTTTGGTACGCGTTTTGAAGAACTGAAAACTGACCGAGTCCGTTTCTCTATACTTGCACCTATTCCCCGGAACGGACTTCAGGCTTAGCACAAGGAAGAGTGCATGCTGGATATTCTGCAATTGAGAATCCCACTAAACGATTTTGAACAATTGCGTCTTTGCCAAGTGACGCAGCCGAGCGATTGTCATGCTGCATTCACGGTGAAGGGGCGTGCAATATGGCCGGTGGCACGGTGGGGGGAGACTCCGCCTTTGGAGCGGGTCAACGTGCGTGGCTGGTTTCCGTGCCTGGATCAGATGGCGGACGAGTTTCTGATCTGGCGGCCGCAGGGTGGATGTTTCTTCGTGTTCCAGGATAAGGTCACCTATCGAGTTGCGGAGAGTGATGCGCGCAGCGTCCTGTTCATGCAGCTTGAGCTAAACAGGCTGACGGTGGCTCCACGGCGGCCGGCCGAGGGGCTGAGGGCGTATTCGCTGCGGTGATGGTGGTCGATAGAGCCGGAGCTAGGACGCCTGGGCTGAGACAATAGAAACATGTTGATTCCATCGATTGATTTGATGGGCGGGCGGATTGTGCAGCTCGTCCAGGGCGAGAAACTGAAGCTGGCGTTCGACGATTTTGAGTACTGGATTGAGCGGTTCGCGAAATATCCGCTGGTGCAGTTGATCGATCTGGACGCGGCGATGCGGCAGGGTCAGAACCGCTTACTGATCGAAATGATCTGCGGGCGGCTGAAGTGCCAGGTGGGTGGCGGGTTGAAGACTGCGGAGGACGGGCGCCGGCTGCTGGATGCGGGTGCGAGGCGAGTCATCTTTGGGTCTTCACTGTTCGGGCAGGCCGAGACGGATGAGAAGCGCAGGCACAAGGTGATTCGGCTGGAGTTTGCCGAGGCGTTGAAGCATGCGTTGGGCGAGGACGCGCTGTGCTTCTCAGTGGACACGAAGGGCGGGCGCGTCGCGGTGAAGGGGTGGAAGGACTCGGTCGACCTGACGCCGGAAGAGGCGGTGACGTGGCTTGAGGATTTCTGCGCCGCGTTCCTATACACGCATGTGGATACTGAAGGGACGATGCAGGGATTTCCGATGGATGTCGCCGCGGTGTTGCGGGCTTGCACGGCGAAGCAGTTGATTGTGGCGGGAGGAATTAAGGAGCGCGCGGAGGTGGATGCGCTGGACGCGATGGGCGTGGATGCGGTGGCGGGGATGGCAGTGTACTCGGGGGCCATGGAGGCCTAGGTCAGCGAGTTAGCGGGTTAACGAGTCGGCGGCGATGCGTGCGAGGACTTCAGCGGGGGTTAGGCCGGTGTTGCGGAGAGTTCGGATTGCGAGAGCGTCGCGGCGCTTGGCCAGGCGGACCCCGTGCTCGTCGCGCAGCAGAGTGGTGTGGAAGTAGCGAACTGGTGGAAGGCCGAGCGCGTGCTGCAGGAGGATCTGGCGGGCGGTGGATTTGAGCAGGTCAGCGCCGCGGACGACTTCGGTGATGCGTTGGTGGGCGTCATCAACGACGCAAGCGAGTTGGTAGCTTGGCAAGCCGATATCGCCGGGAGTGCTGGTGAGCGGGCGACGCCAGACGAGGAAGTCGCCGAAGTCGGAACCTGCTGTGAAGGCTTGTGGGCCGAGGGTGTGATCTAGAAAGCAGATGGTTTCGCCGTCGGGGACGCGGAAGCGATAGCTGGCAGAGGGCTGCAGTGTGGTTGCGGGCTCGTTGGGTGCGGGACGGCAGCGGCCGTCGTAGAGCGGCTCGTCGTCCTCGTCGTGCGGAGCATGCATCATCTGCGCCAAGTCGCGGCGGCTGCAGGTACAGGGATAGATGTGGCCGGCGGCGAGGAGCTGCTCGAATGCGGCGCGGTAGGCGGGCAGGCGCTGGGACTGGGAGAGCATGGGCGGCTGCCAGGCGATGCCGAGCCAGGCGAGATCTTCAATCATTGCGTCGACGAACTCGGCGCGGGATCGCTGCGGGTCGAGGTCTTCGTTGCGGAGGAGCAGGGTGCCGTTATGCTCGCGAGCGCGGTTGTAAGCGGCGAGGAACGTTGCCGCGTGGCCGAGGTGGAGCAGGCCGGTGGGCGATGGTGCTAGGCGTCCGATGTAGGGAGTGCTCACGGATGAGATGATAAGGCCGCTGGTGGCGCTTCCCCATGCGAGAGATGGGCAAGCGTATATCTTCGACAGCCTTGGCCAGCGTTAAGCGGGAATTAATGACCCGGATGCGAGGATCTTTGCGAGCGTGAGACCACGCGACAAGGAGATTCACGATGATCAAGCAATATGGGAAGAGATTTGCAACAGCGGCTAAGCTGTTGACGATGTTGTTGTGCGTGACAATGGTTGCGGTTGCGGCCGAGAAGAAGATCCCGCGTTCGGCACTGCCGCCGGCGGTGGAGAAGACGGTGCAGGCGCAGTCGCAGGGCGCGACCGTCAAGGGGTTCACGTCGGAGACCGAGGATGGCGTTCTCGAGTATGAGGCCGAGATGGTGGTGAACGGGCACACCAAGGATGTCGCGATCGGCAAGGACGGGACGGTGCTGGAAGTCGAGGAAGAGGTCGCGATGAGCTCTCTGCCGGCGGGTGTACAGAGTGCATTGACGGCCAAGGCAGCGGGGGCGAAGATCACCAAGGTCGAGTCTCTGACGAAGAAGGACAAACTGGTGGCCTATGAAGCGGCAACCCTGAAGGGCGCGAAGAAGGGCGAGATTCAGGTTGGGCCGAACGGCGAGACGCTGTCGCACGAGGAGTAACTTTGGAAGTGCGGGCAGCGGCGGCCTGTCCGGGTGCGCCGCTGCTTGTTTTTTGAAATGCGGGACAGTGAGAGTGTTTGACGAATGCGGGTTGCGGTCATCGAAGACGAACGGCGATTGGCAGAGAACATCGCGGCGAGTCTTCGCGAGACCGCGGGGTTCGCTGTCGATGTAGCGCACGACGGCGAAGAGGGGCTTTACCTGGCTACGACGAACGGCTACGACGCGCTGGTCCTGGACCTGATGCTGCCCAAGCTGAGCGGCGCCGATTTGTTGACCAGGCTGCGCGTGGCAGGCGTGCGCACGCCGGTGCTCGTGCTGACGGCGCAGGAAGGTGTGGAGTCCGTGCTGAAGCTGCTGGATCGCGGCGCGGACGACTACATGAGCAAGCCGTTCGATCTCCGCGAGTTGCGTGCGCGGTTGCGCGCGCTGATCCGGCGGAGCCAGGGACACGCCGCCCCGTTGCTGGCGATCGCTGACCTTGAACTGGACCTGGCGCGGGCGGAAGTGCGTCGCGGCGGCATGGTGCTTTCGCTGACTCCGATGGAGTTCAAGGTGCTGGAGTACCTGATGCACCGGCAGGGGAGCGTGGTTTCGAAGAACGAGTTGCTGGAGCACCTGTACGACTTCAACTGGGAAAAGTTCAGCAACGTGATCGAGGTGTACATTGCGGGCCTGCGCAGGAAGGTCGACGCGGCGCCGGCGAAGAAACTGATCCATACGCTGCGCGGGCACGGCTACATGCTGCGCGAAGAAGAACCCTCATGAGCCGAGTATCGATACGGTGGCGGCTGCTGGCGGGTGTCGCGGCGGTGCAGGTGCTGGCTGCGTTGCTTGCGACCGTGCTGGTGGTGCGGCATGAGCGAGCGCGGTCGTACGCGGTGCTCGATGCTGAGCTGGTGGAACACGCGACGATGGTGACGTCGGTGATTGAGGCGCCGGACTCGCCCGCCGAGCATGCGATTCTTCACCGCGAACTGCTCACGCTTCCGAAAGACGACGTGTATGTGCTGAGCGACGCGAGCGGCCGGGTGATTTCGGCGTCAGGAACGTTGAGCACAGCGGCCGAGCAGCCGTCGATGAACTTTGTCGATTTGAGCGTCGATGGGCGGAGGTACCGCGTGCTGACCAAGCAGGACATCACCGTGTTCAATGACGATCCACAGGAGATGGCGAAGCAGCCGAAGCTGACCCTCGTTTATGGGGCTCCTGTCGCTGGCGTGGAGGAGCACATACAGCGGGTAGCATGGGCTGCGGCGGGTTTGGGGCTGGCGATTCTGGCGCTCTCGCTGATAGCGGCTGGATGGGTGGTGCGCGCGGGGTTGCGCCCGGTGATGCAGCTAGCGGGTCGCGCGACGAAGATTGACTCTACGCATTGGGAGTGGCAGAGCATGGTTGAGGATCGCGAGGCGGATGAGCTTCGGCCGCTGTCGATGGCATTGACTCGGCTGGTGGAGCGGCTGCGACAGGCGTTCGTGCGCGAGCGCCAGTTCTCCGCGGACGCGGCCCACGAGATGAAGACGGCGGTGGCGATCGTGAAGTCGACGCTCGAGCTGGCATTGGAGCGCGATGGCGGGGCCGCAGAGTATCGCGCCGAGATCGAGCGCGCGCTCGACGATATGGGCAGGATGCAGGGATTGGTCAGCGGGATGCTGCAACTGGCGAAGATCGAAGGATTGGGTGGGAGGCCGCCGGGCGAAGTTGGTGCTGCCGATGCAGTCGAGGAGATTCGCTCGGCTGTGCGCAGGCTTGGGCCGCTGCTGGAGGCGCGGCAGATCAGGGTGGATATCAAAGTGGCGCTGACGGCCATGCGTGCGGGGATTTCGCCGGAGGCACTGGCACTGGTGTTGACGAATCTTCTGGAGAACGCGATTCACTATAGTCCGGATGGCGGCTGGATCGCGGTGCGCGCGGAGGAGCGGGCAGAGAAGTGCGCCATCTCGATCGAGGACGCCGGGTGCGGGGTCGATGCGGAGGCTCTACCACATATCTTCGAACGCTTCTATCGTGGGGATCGGTCGCGGTCGCGAGAGAGTGGAGGCGCCGGACTTGGGCTGGCGATCGTGCAGGCGATTGTGCATCAGGCAGGAGGGACGGTGACCGTATTGAGCACGCCTGGAGTGGGGAGCATGTTCACCGTGATATTGCCGCGCGCGTGAGACTTAGCTTAGGCGGTTTACTGGCACGGCGAAGGAACCGGGAGCAAATGAATCTGCCCTTGATCGTGGATCAGGGTTAGGGTCGTGATCGTCCAGGAGCCATCGGTCCTAATCGCGGACACGTCCAACTCGCCCCGACCGCGTGAGCCACGGACTGGAATCTCAAAGTCGGCCGAACCGTTGGCTCCGTTCTCCGAGATGTTGCCCGAGATCATCCCCTTTGCGACGATGGGGTTGCCGAGCTTCGCAGTTATACAGGGAGAGGCTTCGGCTCGGGACAAGGCCATCGTATACGCATCCGAGGACCGGAACATCTTCTCAACTACAAGGAACACGGCGCACACAAAGATGGCGATCACCAGGACACAAGCCGTCAATGCGATCGTGATTTGAACCCAGAGTTTGGGTCGCGGCTTTGGCAATGGCGGCGGTGGTAGGTCATAGGGCATGGGATCCAGTGCTGCCCTTCTGCTTCGAAAGCATACCTCACGCGAGCCTGCAAACTCATAGACTTGCTAAGCTGGTCTGATTCGGGAGAAATCGATGGAGTATGTGAGTCTGGGCAGGACGGGCCTGAAGGTTTCGCGGATTTGCCTGGGGTGTATGTCGTATGGTGTGGCGCCGGCGGGGCCGTTGCGGCCCGGCAGCAATACGTGGAGCCTCAACGAGGAGCAGAGCGAGCCATTCTTTCGCCAGGCGCTGGATGCGGGCATCAACTTCTTCGACACGGCGAATGTGTACGCGATCGGCGATAGCGAGCGCGTGCTGGGGCGCTTTCTGAAGGCCAATGCGAAGCGCGAAGACACGATTATCGCGACCAAGCTGAATGGCGTGATACGCGATGGGCCGAACGGCGGCGGGCTTTCGCGCAAAGAGATTTTCTTCGAGCTGGATGAGAGCCTGAAGCGCCTGGGGACGGATTACGTCGATCTCTACCAGATTCACCGCTGGGACCGGACGACACCGATCGAGGAGACGCTGGAGGCGCTGAACGATGTGGTGCGCGCAGGCAAGGTGCGGTACATCGGCGCGTCGTCGATGTGGGCGTGGCAGTTCTCGAAGGCGCTCTACACGTCGATGAAGCATGGCTGGGCAAAGTTTGTGAGCATGCAGCCGCACTACAACCTGCTGTATCGCGAAGAGGAGCGCGAGATGCTGCCGCTGTGTCTCGACCAGGGCGTTGGCGTGATTCCGTGGAGTCCGCTGGCCCGCGGGAAACTAACTCGGCCGTGGGATGCGGAGAAGACCAAACGGTCGGAGTCGGATGGCTACGGAAAGAATCTTTATGGCAAGACGGCTGACGTCGATAAGCCGGTCGTCGACCGGGTCGCGAAGGTGGCCAATGCGCGCGGAGTTCCGATGGCGCAGGTGGCGATGGCGTGGCTGTTGACCAAGCCGGCGATTACGTCGCCGATTGTGGGCGCGACCAAGCTGCATCACCTGCAGGATGCGGTGGCCGCGGTTGGGCTGAAGTTGACAGCGGATGAGGTGAAGGCC
>Ga0207100_1102_pt2 | contig 17241 bp, 9 predicted proteins | sample Alteio_BWMinHeat_82_FD_153520 | JGI IMG/M metagenome (GOLD analysis project Ga0207100, IMG submission 153520) | Enriched cells from forest soil in Barre Woods Harvard Forest LTER site, Petersham, Massachusetts, United States -... | ecosystem: Environmental > Terrestrial > Soil > Temperate forest >...
CGCTTCGACATGGTTGTCCTGAAAAGTGATGCTGCCGATCTTCACCCCGGTATCTGGGTTGACCGCCTCAAGATTTGCTGTCGCCATATCGACGTCCTTGCCTCCGGCGACCACATAGAGTACATTGGCGGCGCTGTCGTACTTGGAGGTGTCGGAGCCGGGGGTAAGGGTAACCGATTGCTTTTTGGCGTAAGTATCAGCGTCGCGAAGGGTGGCGCCCTGTTTCTCGCTATCAGTGATCAGAACAGTTGGAGCGCCCTTACGAACGAGAATGCTATGAGGATTGCCGAAGCCGTCCACCGTGCGGAGATGGGCTGACGTCTTGAGATCGAAGACTTCGAGGGTCCCATGGTCTTCAGCAGCAAGCAGCAGCCGGTTACGATCGTAGTCGACAGCGAAGTGATCGAAATCGCCAGAGTATCCGGGCAAATCGACTGATTCAATCAGCTTGACAGATGAACCCTCCTGGGAAAGCAGCGCGGGAAGTGCCATCACCGTCAGCGAGGTCGCCAAAAATGCGGTGCGAATTGACAAGATATGCATGCCAGCTCCTTTGATTCGAATGCCAGCTTGCAAGTGCAGGATGAGTCCCGGTTGAAGTTGATATGAAAATGCGTTCATCCTCAAGATTTCCGGTGCGACTCTTTTGAATCGGCGAGGATGAAATCTTTTTCATCTTCGATTCAGAGCAGGTTTATGCCGCAGCATACAAATGGGGTGTGATAAGTCATGAGAATCCTGGTTATCGAAGACGAACAGAAGGTGTCGGCTCTGGTAAAGCGCGGCCTGACCGCCGAGCGATATGCAGTGGATGTAACCGTGGACGGCGTCGAAGGCCTGGAATTCTCTGAGGTCTATCCTTATGACCTTATCATTCTTGACTTGATGCTCCCTCGACTTCCCGGATCAGAGGTGTTGCAGAGGATTCGCCGCAAGAATGATCATGTTCCCGTCCTGGTTCTGACCGCTCGCGACTCAATCGACGATAAGGTCAAGCTGTTTGAGCTGGGAGCAGATGACTACCTCACCAAACCCTTCGCGTTTGCGGAATTGCTGGTACGAGTCAAAGCTTTGCTGCGCCGCGGCCCGGTAAACCGATCCAGCACCCTGCGAATAGGCGATCTCGAGTTGGATCGGCTCACTCAGCAGGTTAAGCGTGGCGGCAAACGCGTAGAACTGACCGGAAAAGAATATTCGCTGCTCGAGTACCTGATGCAGAACGCCGAGCGTGTTCTGTCTCGAAACATGATCATCGAACATGTCTGGGACCAGAGTTTCGACGGCATTACCAATATCGTGGATGTGTACGTGCGCCATCTACGCACCAAGGTAGACGACGGCTATACCTTCAAAATGATCCGTACCGTGCGCGGCACAGGTTACATGATCCGAAGAGGGGTGGAATCGTGAACCGAAGCTCGCTTCGCGCGCGGGTAACAGCGTTCTACGTCTCGATGCTGGCGCTGGCGCTGGTTTTCTTTTGTCTCGGCGTCTATGGCGGCGTTCGCGCATACCTGACCCGGTCGCTGGAGCGTTCACTGAACCACACTGCCCAGAGCATCATTACAGACTATGTGATCCCGTTGGACAGCAAAGGGATCGCCTGGTTTCAAAACGAGATGAGCGAGTCCTACCCGCCCGGCATCAGCGATCCGTTTGTTCGAGTTTCACAGGGCAGGAAGATTCTGTACGAGTCCGGTGACATGCGCGACCCGCTGGTCCGGGTCTCCCAATTGCCCCTTCCTGCTGACCCTGCAGAGCCGGGCACGTTTCGCCGCGAAACTGCGGGGACCGGGCAGCCGCTCATGATCTATACCACGTCTCGTTCCTCACCTCGCGGGTCTGCGATCCTCATCGAGACCGGCGCGAGCATGGAGCCTCTTCTCCATTTGCTGCACAGCCTGGTTATGATCCTGCTCATCGTGACTCCGGTTATTCTCCTCGGTGCTGCGGTGGGCGGGCATATCTTGATGGCGGGGCCACTCCGTCCCGTGGTCACACTCACCGAGCAGGCAGAGCGGGTTGGCCGCAAGGAACTGGGCGAACGCCTGACCATCATTCCCTCCGGCGACGAATTGGAAAGGCTTTCGTTGGCGCTCAACCGCATGATCGACCGTCTGGAAGAGGCTCTGGCGCACAATCAGCGCTTTTCGGCCGACGCCTCGCATGAATTGCGTACACCACTGACGATTATCCGAGGCGAATTGGAGAGTCTCCTTGAGATTCCGGATCTCGACCCCCAGGCTGTAGAAGGAATCGGGAGCGCCCTCGATGAGACCGACCGCATGGCGCGGATCGTTCACAACCTGATGACTATTTCCCGGCTCGATGGTGGAGGAGAACGGATCGAAATGCTGCCCATTGAGCTTACGAGCATCGTCAAGACAACACTCGACCACATGAACCTTCTCGCCGAAGAGAAAGGCATCGCGATGACTTGCAAGTCTGTCGAGCCGGTGTGGGTGACCGGGGACGCAATGCGCCTGAAGCAAGTCATCGTGAATGCGGTGGACAATGCAATCAAGTACACGATGGCGGGCGGATCGGTCATAGTGGGCCTGGAAGCGCTGGAAGGTCAAGCCGTGCTGACCGTCGCAGATACCGGCATCGGCATCCCTGCTGTTTCGCTGCCTTTCGTCTTCAACAGATTCTATCGAGCTGACAAGGCGCGATCCCGCGAGTCGGGCGGAACTGGCCTTGGGCTGGCCATTGTCAAAGCAATCTGTGGAGCTCACAACGGCGCCGTATCCATTGAAAGCATTGAGAACAGGGGCACAACCCTGCGAGTGCACTTGCCTCTTTTGGACATCACGGCACGAGAGATTACTGCATTGCAGTCTAGCCAGAGCAAGCCGAGCCCATCAAGCCGCGAAGAGCCAAGCACGGTATCTTCCACAAGAATTTGACGAGAAATCCAAGCCTGCAAAAGTCCGTGGATCGGGTCGTGCGGACGTGAATCCAGGACTGTGTCAATTACGGACAGCCCTGTTGTGCAGTAGTTTCGCCTGCTAACGCTGCCAACCGCCTTTTTATTGAGGAACAGCATTCATGCCTAAGACACCTGCTTACGATGCGACGTTGACCAGTAATAAACACCTGATTCGCTGGGTTGAAAAGATGGCGGATCTCACTCAACCAGAGCAGATCCACTGGGTGGACGGATCGCAAGAAGAGTACGACCGGCTATGTCAAATGATGGTTGACAGCGGCACGTTCATCAAATTGAACCAGGATCTTTGGCCGGGTTGCTTTTACGCTCGCTCCTCGCCAAACGACGTCGCACGCGTTGAAGATCGAACATTTATCTGTTCGCTTTCAAAGGATACTGCCGGCCCGACAAACAACTGGGAAGATCCCTTTGTCATGCGGAAAAAACTGAAGAGCCTCTTTCGCGGTTCCATGAGAGGCCGCACCATGTATGTGCTTCCTTACTGCATGGGGCCGGTCGGGTCGCCGATGGCACGTATCGGTGTGCAGCTCACGGATTCCGCTTATGCCGTGGTAAACATGCGAATCATGGCGCGGATCGGGCTGCCTGTCTTCGCAGAAATTGATAAAGACGAGCAACGCGTCGTGCCATGCCTGCACAGCGTAGGCGCACCTCTCGCTCCAGGACAGAAAGACGTTCCCTGGCCGTGCAACGAAGAGAAATACATCGTCCATTTTCCTGAGACGCGCGAAATCTGGAGTTACGGTTCGGGTTACGGCGGCAATGCCTTGCTAGGTAAAAAGTGTTTCGCTCTGCGCATCGCATCGAACATTGCGCGCGACGAGGGCTGGTTGGCCGAGCACATGTTGATTCTGGGAGTGGAAAATCCTCAGGGCGAAAAGACCTATGTTGCGGCGGCGTTTCCCAGTGCCTGTGGCAAGACGAATTTCGCAATGATGATTCCTCCTCGAGGATTCGAAGGCTGGAAAGTCACCACCGTTGGAGATGATATCGCCTGGATCCGGGCGGATGCCGACGGCCAGTTACGGGCTATTAATCCTGAGGCCGGCTTCTTTGGCGTGGCACCCGGCACTTCGGAAAAGACGAACCCCAACGCAATGGCGACATTGCGCCGCAATACCATCTTCACCAACGTGGCCCTCACGCCGGATCTAGGGGTGTGGTGGGAAGGCATGACGGACGAACCACCGGCGCAGTGCCTTGACTGGAAGGGGCGCCCCTGGACACCGGATATCGGCAGAAAGACAGGTGAGACCGCGGCTCACCCAAACGGAAGGTTTACGGCGCCCGCCTCCCAGTGCCCGGTGATGGATGATGCGTGGGAGTCCCCGGATGGGGTGCCAATCTCGGCGATTCTTTTCGGCGGGCGGCGCTCCGCGAATATTCCGCTCGTCTACCAGGCGTTTAACTGGTCGTCCGGCGTATACATGGGCGCGACCATGGGTTCTGAAACCACGGCAGCCGCCGCAGGAGCAGTGGGCAGGGTCCGCCGCGACCCTATGGCCATGGTGCCGTTCTGCGGCTATCACATGGGAGATTATCTCCGCTCCTGGATCCAAATGCAGAGATCGTTAGCCACTACGCCCCGAGTCTTCCATGTGAACTGGTTCCGAAAAGATGAGAATGGAGAGTTCATGTGGCCAGGTTTCAGCCAGAACATCCGCGTTCTGCGCTGGATCGTCGATCGCGTCCACGGACGTGCAATGGCTAGAGAGACGGCAATCGGCTGGACTCCGTACTTTCATGACATCGAGTGGAGCGGACTTGAATTCCAAGAATCGCGCTTCGACCAACTGCAAAAAGTCGATCGCGCCGCCTGGAAAAAGGAGGTTATGGAACACGAAGAACTCTTCATCGCACTCCACGACCACTTGCCTCCAGAAATGGTTTATGAACGAGAGTTACTCATTTGCCGGCTATGAGATCACGAAAATGATGCCCGGGAGGTTCGGAGCGGTTCTATTGCCACACGCTAGGAACTCCCAACTCCGTTGATCTAGTCCTTGGCCCGCATTTGCGAGTTCGCGGATCACCCAATCCGCGAACTCTTGAGAGGCGTCCCATCCGGGTGACCCAGCCACTAAGTACCTTGCTTCAAGATTCCCTTCCCCTCCCCATCATCTGCAAAAACAACTAGATACGACAAGACAGCTGACCTCGCAGAGCTGCTCAAAGGCCTGTGAATAAGTTTTCATCTTTGATTCAGTCATCCTTCATTCCAGAAGACGAAAGTTGCGCTCGTCGAAGAAACCTTCAAACTCTTCCCGAAATTCGGAGGTGTCGGTTATCTTCGGCGTCGGTTCATTCTTCAAGGAAATGAATTCAAAGATGGCCTGGCTAGTCGGACGTGTTCTTCCCTATTTCGCGATCTCGCTGCTGGCGCTGCAAGGCTTCGCCCAGTCATCTTCGGTTTCCGAAGAAGGTGTCGTTCAAAATCATCCTGATCGCCCGCAGACTTTTCCAAATACTGCCCAGGCCATCACGGAGCAAATTTTGCGACGCCATCCTGAGGTTTTAGTCGTAGCGTTCCATGCACAAATTCCTGGCGAGCCGATCAATCGGGTCGTTGCCATCAACCAAGCGCAATGGGGAAAGTTTCTATGGCGCCCATCGGACGACATCGATACCGACACTGCTAAATCACAGAGAACAGTGGCCCAAGTCATTCCGGCCACTCACCGTATGGAAGTCCATATGCCCCTGCACACAAAGACCGGCGACACAATCGCCACATTCGTCTGTGTCTGGAATTTCAAGGATGAAGAAGAGGCCCCGGAGCTAATGAGGAAATCGCAGCAGATCCGCGATGAAATTGCACCCGACATCTTGAACCTGCAACACCTGCTGTCAGTGCCATAGCCGGCGTTGGTGTCCGTTCGAACGGAACCATGGAAGCCAGTAACTTTAGAGGGAGTAGAAGGTGATGAAAGTTCGATTTTTAGTTTTCAGAGCTCTAGTGGCAGTAACGATCGTTTCGTCCAGCCTTCAAGCGCAGGTTACTGGTGCAACCATCGTAGGCAAGGTCACAGATACCAGTGGGTCGCCCGTCGCCAACGCCCAGGTCGACGTTGAACGTCCCTCAACCGGTTCTCATCTGCAGGTCACTACTAACGAATCAGGCAGCTATACCGCCCCCAACCTTCCTCCCGGCGCCTACAGCATCACAGTGACGGCCGCCAAGTTTGGAAAAGCCGTCATTAACAGCCTGAGCCTGGAAGTAGGTCAAAGCGTAGACGAAAACTTCGTTCTCACTCCTGGAACTGTGGTTCAACAGATCGAAGTCACCTCTGCGGTACCGGTAGTAGACCTGGCCAGCTCTCAAATCGCGGAAGTCGTAAACGAAACAACCGTTCGCGAGCTTCCTCTTAATACCCGCGACTGGACGCTGCTCGCGACTTTGCAACCAGGAGTCAGCCAGGTACGGACCGAAAAAGCCGTCGCCGTGGGCGCAGATCGAGGGAACCGTGGTTTCGGTGCGCAACTGACGGTGGCCGGTGGCCGCCCTCAGCAGAATAACTATCGCATGGATGGCATCTCCATCAATGACTACTCGAACGGAGCTCCAGGAAGCGTCTCCGGTATCGACCTCGGGGTCGATGCGATCCAGGAATTCTCAGTCGTGACCGCGAATGCCTCGGCAGAGTACGGTCGCGAGGCCGGTGGCGTCATCAATGCCGTCAGCCGGGGTGGAACGAACTATCTGCATGGCAGCGTCTTCGAGTTCTTTCGCAATGACCTCCTCGATGCACGCAACTATTTCGATCCTGTTACAAAGGGGGAGTTGCGCAAGAATCAGTTTGGCGGAGCGGTCGGCGGACGCATCATCCAGGACAAGACCTTCTTCTTCGCCAACTACGAAGGCATCCGGGAGGTCGCCGGCCTGCCCTTCACAGTGAATGCGCCTAGCGCAAATGCGCGTCAAGGAATACTGAACTGCTCCAAGGTAGTTGGCGGCGTACAACAGATCGGATGCCCAACCCCGGGCCCGGCAGCGGTGGGCAGCACCTATACTGTCCCCGTCAACGCGGATGTCGCAAGTTATCTCAAGTTCTATGGAGTACCGACTAACCAGCCGGCTAACTCTGACACCGGCAGCTACACCTTCGACGGGAAACAGGTGACGCCGGAAAATTTCGGTCAAGGCCGGATAGACGAGGTCTTCAGCTCCAAGGACTCGGCGCACGGCACGTATATGTACGATGACGGGAACTTCACCCAGCCGGACGCCGAGAATAACTACTTCCTGCTATCTCATACCAACAGGCAACTCGGCCTTATTGAGGAGACGCATGTTTTCTCTTCTTCGCTCGTAAATACCGCGCGCGGCGGCGTGAGCCGTAACGTCGCAAATATTACGAATACGGCCGCCGGTCCGAATCCGCTGGCCACTGACAAGACGCTGGGAGCCGTGCCCGGCCGCGATGCTTCAAGTCTGGTTATCGGCGGCCTCACCAATTTCGGCGGCGGATTGAATTCGCCGTCGCAGTACGATTTCTATTGGACTTCCATCCAGGGTTACGACGATGCGTTCTACACGCTTGGCAACCACACGATCCGCTTTGGGGGCGGGCTTGAGCGCATGAGGAACAACATCGTCGCCACCTCCAGCCCTTCCGGTTTGTTCACCTTTGGCTCGACCGCGGACTTTGTGGCAGGGCGCGTTCAGAACTTCTCGGCGCAACTGCCGGATTCAGTTCCTGAGAAAGGGCTGCGACAGACTCTGGGCGCTGGATACGTAGTGGACGACTGGAAGGCTATGCACAACTTGACCGTCAATCTCGGTCTTCGCTATGAAGCAACGACGGTTCCAACTGAAGTGCATGGAAACCTGAGCCGCCTCGTTAACGTGACCGATCCTTCTCCTAAGCTCGGAGGGACTTACTTCTCTAACCCCACGTTGAAGGACTTTGAGCCTCGAATCGGTGTCGTATGGGCCCCATTCAAGAATGAAAAGACCGCGATCCGCGGAGGTTTCGGAATCTTCGACGTACTTCCCCTGCCATATCAGTTTGAATTGCTGAGCGCCCTTGCCGCCCCTTACCTCAAGAGTGGCAGCGTGGTCTATGCAAACGCCGCAGCGCCTTATGCGACGCCACAACCCGGCGATGGCCAATTCGCCCACGGCGCTTATCCCGCTATCCAGGCCCCATCCACGTTGCGGCAGACCTACATCCAACCCAATCCGCAGCGTAGCTACCTTATGGAATGGAACCTGAATGTGGAGCAGGATCTCGGCCGCAATCTAAGCATGTATCTGGGCTTCGTTGGTTCACGTGGAGTGCATCAGCCCTTCCGCACAGACGAGGCAAATACCGTGCAGCCCCTCGGCAACATCAACGGACATCTCACGTTTCCGAAGCCTGGCACTGCTCCCGTCCTCAACCCAAATGTCGGACAGATTGCCGCCATCTTCTACAACAACAACACCTACTACAACGGCCTGGAAGCCGGCTTCAAAAAGGTTATGAGCCACGGCTTGCAGTTCCAGGCAAGCTATACCTACAGCAAGGCCATCGATCTTGGATCAGCAGTTCTGGCGGGCGATCCGTTTGGCAACTCTATCTCCGGTCTTTTCTACTTCGCTCCCGACACGCGCAAGGGTGTTGCCGACTTCAATGTTCCGCAGGGATTCACCTTTAACTATCTCTACCAGGAGCCGCGCTTCAAGAACCTTCACGGGCCGCTGGACTTTCTGGCAAACGGGTGGGAAGCCAGCGGGATCTTTTTTGTGCAGAACGGGCTGCCATTTACCCCCACGGTTGCAGGCGACTCACTCGGTCTAAAAGGGACAGCCCCATACAACGTTCCAAATCGGATCAAAGACGCAGCTGGTTGCCAGACTGGCGTCCACTCACGAAGGGCTCTCGGCTACATTAATCTTGCCTGCTTTGCATTCCCGTCGCCCAATCCTGACGGAACTACGGTCTATGGCAACGCCGGCCGCAATTCATTGCTCGGCCCGTCGATCAATTCGCTCGACTTCTCCGCAATGAAGACAACCCGCATCAAGTCCGACAACGACCGATTGAGCCTGCAGTTTCGCGCAGAACTCTATAACATTCTCAATCACTCGAACTTCTCGCCGCCCATTGGTAACCGCACAGTATTCACTGCTGCCGGCGCGACGGTAGGAACCGCAGGCAATATTACATCCACCGTCACAACCAACCGTCAGATCCAGTTTGGTGTGAAACTTCTCTTCTAACCCGACCCTTTCACGATCGAAGGAGCAGCGGGAGGTCTGTCTGTCTCCCGCTCACGCTGATTCGACTTCTGAAGCCCTTTGCCTCCCTTCGACGCTTTTTCCCATCGCCGAGGCACGCTACTGCGAAGGCATCCGTGAGTACTGCTAGTTCCAAAATTATGGCGTATTGTCGTTCATTGACGATCGAGTCGGTCCTTTTCCCGAGGCCTGTAGACATCTGCCTTCGTCGCGATCTATGAAGGGCAGGGTTGCGCCGGTCCGAGCTTTTCCTGTGCAAACCCTTCCCCATGGAAGATGAGTGACTTTTTATCTGAATTTCACTCAACCTTCAGTCGGCCAGAAGATAAGTCACTATGCCGTCTGAGTTAACCGAACCGTGCGCCGAATCATTTCGTGGTAGCTCGCGCCGATTGGATTGGCTCTCTAGCAATCGGATGCCATCTCGAGACGTAAGGGGAACGACGATGAAGCGCTTTTTTGGTTGGATGGTCTTGCTGTTGACCGTGGCGAACTTAACAGATTTGGTCCGAGCACAGGTTTCAGGCGGCACCATTACTGGCACCGTTACCGATGTGTCCGGTTCGCTCCTGGCCCATGCGCAGGTCACAATCACGAATCGCGACACGGACGTTGTCCGTTCCCTGGCCGTCAACCAGGACGGCTATTACTCCGCACCAAACCTGGTTCCCGGACGTTACCAGGTCATGGCTGCAATGCCCGGATTTGGCTCCAAGGCTGTGAATGTGACGCTCACCGTCGGAGATGACGCGAAGGTCGATCTGTCTCTGGAGATTGGATCGGTTGACCAGCGGGTAGTGGTCACCGACGCTCCGCCTACCGTCGAATTGTCCTCCTCCGCACTCAGCGCGGTGGTGAACGGCGATGCTATTCGCGACCTTCCGCTGAACGGAAGAAGCTGGACCGATCTCGCCATTCTGCAACCCGGAGTGGCCGGCGTTCAGACCCAGGTCGCATTCAACCAGGGTGCGGGTCGAGGCAATCGAGGATTCGGAGCTCAAATGTCGATCTCTGGTGGCCGCCCCCAACAGAATAACTATCGGCTCGACGGTGTAAGTATTAACGATTACGCGAACGGCGGTCCCGGGAGTGTCCTCGGAATCAACTTAGGGGTGGACGCGATCGAGGAGTTCTCGGTAATCACGAGTAACTACTCTGCCGAGTATGGGCGGACGTCGGGTGGCGTCGTCAACGCTACCACCCGCTCCGGCACCAATGATTTTCACGGCAATGCCTACGAATTCATCCGCAATAGCGCTCTGGACACCCGAAACTACTTCGACGCTGCCAAGATTCCGCCATTTAAAAGGAATCAATTTGGAGGATCTGCCGGTGGCCCGATCTGGCGCGACCACACCTTCATCTTTGGGGACTATGAGTCGATCCGCCAATCCCTGGGCACCACGAATCAGGTCGTAACACCCTCAGCGCTGGCGCGCACCGGCGTTCTCTTTACCTCAACCGGCGCTACTCAAACGGTCGCAGTAGACCCGAACGTCCAAAAGTATCTTGCCCTGTTCCCCGTACCGAATAAGCCCATCGCAACAAACGCGAACAGCGGGACCTATGTGTTCACGAACGAACAAGTCGTTAACGAGAATTTCTTCACCATCCGAACGGATCACAAACTGTCCGAGGTCGACAGCGCATTTGGCACCTACCTCTACGACGATGCTCCGTTCACCCAGTCTGACGCGGACAACAACGTGCTTCAGGGCTCCCATACTCGTCGCCAAGACCTGATTCTTGAAGAAAACCACATCTTTGGTTCGAAGTTTATCAATACTGTCCGGTTTGGATTGAATCGGCAGGCGATTGAAAACAACCAAAGTGTAACGGCCATTAATCCAGCCGCATCCGATCTTTCGCTTGGTGTATTGCCGGGCCGTAGCGCCGCCGGCATCAATGTCCCGGGCCTGGATCGCATGGTCGGTGGCGTCGGTTCTTCGCCAACGTATCTCTTCCGTTACACCACGTTCCAAGGTTACGACGATGCATTTCTAACTCTTGGTCAGCACTCGCTGAAATTCGGGCTCGCCTTTGAGCGTCTGCAAAACAATATTCTTGCGCTCAGCAATCCGAGCGGCCTGTTCAACTTTGCCGATCTTGCACACTTTCTTACCAACAGCCCGAAGAAGTTCACCGCCGGACTTGCCGACTCTCTGACGCCTCGAAATTTGCGACAATACCTGGTCGGAACCTATATACAGGACGATTGGCGCATGCGCCCCAATCTGACCCTGAACCTGGGCCTCCGGTACGAAATGAGCTCGGCTCCTACCGAGGTCAACGGCAAGCTGTCTGCGTTGCGCAACATCACCGACCCGGCACCTCATCTTGGCGACCCGTACTTCGCAAATCCAACCCTCGGCAATTTCGAACCCCGCGTGGGCTTTGCGTGGAGCCCGTTCCGCAGCGAATCGACTTCGATTCGTGGTGGTTTTGGTATTTATGATGTTCTGCCGCTGCTCTATCAGTTTGAAGTTCTTTCAGCTCTTTCGGCGCCTTATTTTCAATCGGGAGCCACCTCGAATCCCAATATAAAGCTCGGCCTACCGCCTGATCAGGTGGCTCAGTCGCTCGTTACCGGAACACCGAATCAGGCCTACATCGATCCTCATCCCAAGCGCAACTATGTAATGCAATGGAACCTGAGCATCCAGCGCGAGTTGCTCAAGGACGTGACCTGGACAATCAGCTATGTCGGTTCTCGAGGAATTCGTCAGCCCTTCCGTGTGGAAGATGCCAACGTCGTACTCCCGACTGTTACTGGCCAAGGCTATCTGTGGCCAACTCCTGTGGGCTCGGGGACACAGATCAATCCGAATGCGGGCACCATTCGCGCGCTATTCTGGGACGCCGACTCTTACTACCACGGGCTGCAAACGGATCTGGCGGCGCGGCTGGGACACCAACTGCAATGGAAAGCGGCGTTCACCTATGGCCGCAGTATTGATGACAACTCGGCCACCGTTGCCGGCGATGCATACGGCAATTCAGTGCCTAGTCTCGACTGGTTTGCACCAAGGCTCTCTCGCGGCCCTTCCGACTTCAATGTCGGAAAAGTCTTCGTTACCAATTTGGTTTGGGAGACGCCCCGCTCTTCCTCCAAGGGTGTCGTAGGACTCGTCCGCAATGGATGGCAGCTCGGCAGTATCTATAAACTGACCGACGGAACGCCATTTACGCCCCTGATTGGTGGAGATCCGCTGGGTAAGAAGAGCAGCGATCCTTGGGATTACCCTGACCGCAAACCTGGTTGCGCGGTGATGAACTCCGGCTACAAGCACAACGGTCGACTCAACTACGTCAACCTTGATTGCTTCTCCTTTCCCACACCAGGGGTCCGGCGGGGAAACGCTGGCCGTAACATCATCGTAGGTCCCGGCTTATCTGACGTCGACTTCTCTCTGTTCAAAAACAACCTGATCTCCAGGATCAGCGATGCATTCAACGTCCAATTTCGTGCTGAGGTCTTCAATGTCCTCAATCACACGAACTTCAATCCGCCAAACAATAACAACCAACAACTCTATGACGCAGGCGGTAATGCGCTCGGGAGTGGAGGCGTTTTAAGCGCGCCTACGGCGACTACTTCCAGGCAGCTCCAGTTTGGCTTGAAGGTCATTTGGTAGTCACAGCTCGGTCTTCTCACCGACACGGAGAAGTTAGAAACTTAGTCTGCGTTTCAAGAACGAGAGGGTCTCTCGAATATGCAAATGTTGAGCAATACAAAAGTGACAAGCAACCGAGGATGCAGCGTCGTCCTCCATAGCTCCCTGGTTATTGTCTTTCTGGTCTTAGGGTCCTGCACTCTATTCGGCCAAACGGGTCCCGCACCAATGCCCGAATATGTGCCCGCTCACAAGGTCACGGGCGTGATTCGCAACTACGGCAGCGCCCTGGCCGGCGTGGTCAAGAACTGGGAAGAAGAATTCGCCACGGTACAACCCGGCATAACGTTCAAAGACAACTTCGCCGGCAGTGATGCTGCGATCTCCGGACTGGACACAAAGGAATTCGATTTAGCTCCTAACGGCCGCGAGGCCCAGTTCATTGAATATCTGTCGTTTTTTGAGGCGTACGGCGTCGAACCTTTTGAGGTAGTCGTCGGAACTGGAGCCTACGACGTTCCTGGCCGCACCTGGGCGGAGGTCATCTTCGTCAACAAGGACAATCCCCTGAACCAGCTCACAATGAAGCAACTCGACGGAATCTTCGGAGAGGCCCGGACGGGTGCGGTAGAGCATTACGTCATGAAGCCCGACGCCGCCCGCTCAGCAGACGAAAATATCAGAACGTGGGGACAACTCGGCCTACGGGGAGAATGGGCAAACAGACCAATTCAGACCTACGGTTACGCGCCTACCGGAATGAGCTATTTCTTCCAGCAGAAAGTATTGCACGGCAGCGACAAGTGGAACCCAAACTACAAGGAGTATGCCGAGAGCGATACCAAAATGGTCAATCCACAGATGAGTGCGGGGCTTGGTAGCCACGACATGCTTCTCGACATCTCGAAGGATAAGTACGGCATCGGATGGGGCGGCATAGGCCAGGCAAAAGGGATTCCCAACTTAAAGATTCTGGCGTTGGCGGATCACGAAGGCGCGCCTTACATCAATCCGTCGCTCGAGAGTGTGCAGGATAGAACATACCCCCTCACAAGAAGTATCTTCATCTATCTCAACCATGTCCGTGGATCGGCACTCGATCCCAAGCTTAAAGAATTTCTATTCTTCGTTTTGAGCGAGCAAGGGCAGGAGGTACTTCGGAAACAAGGAGAGTATCTGCCCCTTCCAGCGGAGGTAGTTCTTCAACAACGCGCCCGTCTTGACCAATAGACCAGAATGAAAGGACAGCGACCCTCGACGATCACGCTTTTGAGGCTGGGAGTCATCGTGCTTGCGCCGCCGATGCTGCTTGGTGTTGTATTCGGGCAATCTGCCGAACCCGAAAGGCAGAAAAGTGTGCACGTGGTACTGCGCATCTGGGGTGCAAACACCAAGACAGCATCCGGTAATCCTTTGGCAGATGTAGTAACCAGTCTGGAAGAAGCCTATAAGCAGCACAACCCCGAAGCGCGCTTCGAAAACCACTTTCATGGAAACGATTCGGCCATGGGCGGCCTGTATGCGGGGGTTGCCGATGTCGTTTTCATGACGAGGAAGCCTTCGTACATCGAGTTGGACGGCTATCAGCAAATGATCCAGGGGCAAACGCCGTTGCAGATCCCAGTTATGAGAGGGAGCCCGTTGGTATCCAGTCCAATTCCGCCGATTGTGCTCGTGGTCAAGGCAACAAACCCTTTGACGACGGTAACACTGACGAATCTCAGAGCGGTCTTCGGCTCTGACTGCCGGGATTCAGCTGCCTTGCGGCCATGGAGTGTCTTGAATGTATCCGGTTCGCTAGCTCGCCAACCGATACACTTGGTTGGCTTCGATTTGAACAGCGAGGAAGCGATGATCTTTGCCGACACGGTGTTAGGGAATAGCCCTCGCTGGACATGCAACTATCATCCAGAGCAGGGAAGTTCCGCCGCAGCGCGAAGGATTGTCGATGACGTGAAGCATGATCCGAACGCACTCGGCATTACTACCCTGGATCGGGTCACGTCTGAAGTCAAAGTTCTCGGACTAGTCGGCAAATCAGGAAGGGCAATCTACCCCACCGCCGAGAATCTGGCGTCCGGCACCTACCCGCTTTTCAGGACCGTCCTCGCGATAACCAGAAGGCCATCCAAGAAGTATCAGGACGGCACAACGGCAAACTTCCTGTCTTTCCTGGCCAGCCCACAGGGCCAGGAGGTGGTCGCTTCCGACGATAGGTTTCTTCCAGTTCCCCACGCGGCTACTGCGGATGCAGTGAAGGCTCAGCGATGATTAATCGGAGAGCATCACGAGCCCTGTGCGCCAAGCCCTGCGCAACACTTCTGCTGTCTGCGGCTCTTTTGTTCGGGCAGTCATCGAGAGCCATCTCAGGACATCGCGATAGCGATGGGAGCGGAACGCCTGATGGCAACAGCCAGCTTCAGGACCTGCCTGTCTACACTCCGGAAAGTCAGGTGTCTGGCGTGATCAGAAACTTTGGAAATAACTACATCCCCGAACTCATGAGTCGATGGGAAGAGGGGTTCCAGAAGTATCACCCAGGCGTCAAGTTTGAAACAAGTCTGCCCGGTAGCGAGGCGGCGATGGCCGGCCTCTATGGCGGCATTGCCGATCTTGCCTTCATCGGACGAGAAAATTATGAGTCGGAAATTCGGGCATTTGCTCAGGTGACCGGATACCCACCTCTTGGCATTCAGATCAGTTCGGGAAGCTTCATGACGCCGCACAAAACCTTCGCTTTGATGGTGTTCGTACACAAAGACAACCCGATCGCCAAAGCGAGCATTGACCAGCTCGCTTTGATCTTCGGATGTCCTCATAACAATACCGGCACTAAGATACGTTACTGGGGACAGCTTGGCCTCAAGGGTACCTGGTCACATCGAAGGATTCATGTTTACGGGTATAGCCCGACAACCGGAATGGCACGATACTTTCAGCGGACAGTCCTGGGAGGAGAACCCGGTTGGTCTGATCAATTGGTGGACTTCGACAATGGACATAAGCCAAATGGCGAGGTTATCAATGCAGGCGTCTACGTACTCGACGCGCTGGCGAAAGATCCCTCTGGCATCGCATTCGCCAACTTCTTATACGCTGGACCGAACGTTAGAGCCATTGCTCTCGTCGCCAAAGGCAGTCCGAAGAACGAGGCCTACTCGCCCACGTGGGAGAATGTCTTTCTCCGCCGATACCCTCTGACACGCTTTACCAGCGTATTCATCAATCGGCCTCCAGGACAGGCAGTCAATGGGCCCGTAAGGGAATTCCTGCGCTATATCCTGAGCCGCGACGGGATGCAATCGGTGGCCGACGACGGCGCATACGTGCCGCTCAATGCAAAGCAGATCGAAATTGAACGACGCAAACTGCAATGATACTCGGAGACGACGTTTAGAAAAGCTTTTGCCTGGTAGGACGCGCTCATAGCCGCGTCTTTCAGCTTTTCTCAAGCGAATTTTAAAGGAGCTTATGTCAGATCCGCCTCATAGTGAAATGAGGGGATTGACCACAATTACTCACAATTTTCAACCAGCCTACCCACAAAAGTCCCCACAGCGCTCCTTTGCCATCGCGTGCAACAGATTCCGCAGGGGACGAGGGGGCTCGAACCCGCGACCTCTGCCGTGACAGGGCAGAGGCGGGCAGTAACCTATTGAAACTACGCGATTGCAGCACGCGGATTCCGGTTGCATTCGCCAGCACTCCCTCGCGGCGGCGCTTCTCCTGCTCCGCTTTGAAGCTGGCAGCGTTTACGGGGAGTAGTCTTTGCGACGGCCCTAAACCGGGCCGATGAGCGACTCGGCCTGAAATCAGCAATTGACGCTTAAAGAGAATCCCGATCGCCTGGTGCATCCGTTTGTATGACCATGTCGAATTAAAAGTCCGGAACTGTGATTTCGTAAACCCTCAATGAACGAAGCCCCCTCCAGTGGCAACTGGCGTGTAGATTCAATGAATCAGCGAATTCGCACTCTATGAATACTCTTCGTGAACGCTTTCGTTCAGGAATTCTGCTCCTTTTCGTTTCGGTCAGTCCCTGTTACGCCTAGAGCCAGGATCCGGTCGGAGGGCAATGCCCTTACGAGATGGCGGACAATCACGTTGAGATCGATAAGTTCGGTCGCCGTGTGATTGTCTGGCATCGCACATTCGCAACCAGGTCAGAATAATGACCGCCAGAAGCCAGAAGTTCCTGATGGGAACCTTGTTCTACGATCGACCCATTCTCCAGCACGACAATAAGATCGGCATTCTCGATCGTACTCAGGCGATGGGCAATCACGACCCGCGTACAGGAAAGCTTGTCCAAATTGCGATCCACCGCGCTCTCTGTGATGGCGTCCAGGTGGCTTGTTGCTTCATCGAGCAGCAGAAGAGACGGCCTGCAGGCAACGGCGCGGGCGAGGGCGACACGCTGGCGTTGTCCCCCGGACAGGCTGCCTCCTCCTTCG
>Ga0207100_1128_pt1 | contig 17186 bp, 9 predicted proteins | sample Alteio_BWMinHeat_82_FD_153520 | JGI IMG/M metagenome (GOLD analysis project Ga0207100, IMG submission 153520) | Enriched cells from forest soil in Barre Woods Harvard Forest LTER site, Petersham, Massachusetts, United States -... | ecosystem: Environmental > Terrestrial > Soil > Temperate forest >...
TCGGATCCCTCCCAAATCAAACTTTACACTCTGATTTGGCAACGGGCGGTTGCTTCCCAAATGAAACCAGCTCGATTGAATATTACCACTATTCAGATATCTATTTCAGAATATGTCGATAACAAATATGAACCTTTTTATTACTTTCAAAGTCAAATCGAGAAGATCGTGTTCTTGGGATTTATGAAAGTTTATCTCGAATCAACAGACGAAACAGACCCTGACGCTGAAGACACCGTAACCAACTTCAAAGGAAAAATTCCCACAGTTGGTTCGATCATACCTATGATTGAAATCATAGCCAAACAAGAATTTCTTCGTCCGCCAGTTAGATACACTCAAGCGTCTATGGTCAAGAAACTAGAAGAACTGGGAATCGGCCGACCCTCAACGTTTGTCAATACTATTAAAACTATTATTGATCGAGAATACGTCAAAGTAGGAGATACTGTTGGTGTCACCAAAGATATATCTATCTATTCTATCAAATCTGAAGACAGTAGACACGTTATGAAAATTTTTGAAGAACAGAGTCAAGTCACTTTGGGCAAAGAAAAGAATAAATTACTACCTACCGACCTAGGTAGAATGGTCAATGCTTTTTTGTTGGAAAACTTTGTTGAAATGATGGATTACAAATTTACGGCAAAAATTGAAGCGGAATTAGATGACATAGCAGCTGGTACTAAAATCTGGCATCGTGTAGTGAAAAAGTTCTATGACAAACTCAAACCTATCGTAGATGAAGTAGCCAAACAAAAATCCCTCGCACAGAAAACAGAAAGACTGCTGGGGAAGGATGGGAACGGCATTGAAATTTTCGCCCTGATGACTCGTAAAGGACCCAGACTGCGCAAAACCATAGATAAAGAAACTGTCTGGGCCAAGATACCGGATAACCTCACTATAGACCAGATCACTCTCAAGGAAGCGATCAAACTCTTTGCCTACCCTAAGAATCTGGGCGATTCAGACGGTGAAGCTATTTGGTTGGGAAGATCAGATAAGAATTTTTATCTACGACATGCAAAGGAATTTTATTCCGTGCCAGAGGCAGTGGATCCTGCCAAACTCACTCTCAAAGAGGCTGTCGCCATCATTAAGGAACACAAAGCCAAAATTATTGACGAGCGGACTGTCAAAGAATCTAGTAAAACTGTCAAGATAACGATTCAGAATGGTCCACACGGACCCTATATCAGAGCTATTCGGGGCAAAACCAAAAAGAATTACAGTATACCCAAAGAACTGGATCCGGCCAAACTAACTGATGAGCAGATTCTTCAAATCATTAGTTATAAACCCAAATCTTGGGCAAAGAAGACCACCGGTGGATCCAAGAGAGCAGCCAAGAAAGGGGTGAGGAAACCAGCCGCTAAGAAACCAATCAAGAAACCTGCCAAGAAACCAATCAAGAAACCCGCCAAGAAACCAGTCAAGAAACCAGTCAATAAGCTCCACTAAATAAAAATTTCATATCGACATTCAATTAATTTAATTGAATGTCGTTATTGCATATCCACATATTTTGTTATAAAATAAATGTTATCAAGATATATATTTAATCACAAATGACTTCTACACCTCAATCTAATTATAATGGTATGTATTCGCGTCAAACATATAACTCCAACTTTTTCGAAAATTCGGGCGTCCCTCAATTGGACGGATGGGGTCCAAGACCGGCACCATGTGGATTTGGTGATCGAGGTGGATTTGGTGACCGCGATGGGTTCCCCGAACCATGTGAACCTTGTTTTCCTCAGTGCCCTCCCAGATATCCTATTTGTGAACCCCAATGCAATGTCGCATGCAGAGGTCCCCGCGGACCTAAGGGAGATCGGGGAGAAGATGGAAGATCAATTCACTCTCCGCTCCTTTACAAGGGCGATATTTGGGTCTTTTCCTACACAGATACCAGATTACCCGTTGGGCCGACGGGCTCTCTACTCAGAGCCAACCAGTATACTGCCACCGGATTAGATTATACCGGCAACATCAATCCTCTCACCGCAGACAGTTTTCTAGGCCAGGGTTCTGGTACCAATGTGACAACTGGAGTCCGTGACACTGGCTTTGGTACTAATAGTTTAGCTATGGTGACTACCGGATCTGACAATACCGCAGTCGGTTACAATGCCTTGGCCGCAGATACGACTGCCAGTCAAAATACCGCGGTGGGTTCCGGGGCTCTTCAAAGCAACACTGCTCAACCCAATACTGCCGTCGGATACAATGCTCTCCAACTCAATACATCAGGTACCGATAACGTTGCTGTCGGATGGGAAGCCCTCCAACTCAATACCACCGGAACACAGAATGTAGCTATTGGGGATCAAGCATTGAGTTCGAACGTAACTGGTTCGGGAAGTACTGCGGTCGGTGCCTTTGCACTCGCGACGTCCACAGTGAGTGAGAACACTGCTGTGGGATATAGTGCTTTGTTCAATAATTCTACAGGTAGCTTTAATACTGCGTTGGGTTACGTTGCTCTCGTAGATAACACAACTGCCAATGATAATACAGCTGTGGGAGATTCGGCTATGTTAGCAAATACTACCGGTGCTTCCAATACTGCTGTGGGATCTTCTACCATGTTTTTTAATACGGTTGGATTTCAAAACACAGCTTCTGGTGTGTTTTCGATGCTTTTTAATGACAGTGGTAGTAACAATTCCGCCTACGGATATCAATCTCTGCTTAATCATGATGTTGATGAAACTTCAGCCTTTGGTGCTTTTAGTTTGATCAGTAACTCAACCGGGACACATAACAATGCATTTGGTTTTAATTCTTTATCGAGTAATGCCACCGGTAGCAATAATTGTGCCTTTGGTCATTCTGCCCTATCAAGCAACAATACTGACAATAATTCCGCATTCGGTAACCAGGCTCTGACCGCGAACACATCCGGCGTCCAAAATAGTGCATTTGGTTCCTTAGCTCTCATCAATAATACCACTGGTAATAGTAACATTGCCATCGGTTTCGAAGCTCTTCTCTCCAATACAACTGGTTTTCAGAATACTGTGGCAGGAAATTTGGCCATGATTAGTAACACGACCGGTGAAGGAAATGTTGCTATCGGAGACCTAGCCCTAGTTGTAAATACTGTGGGTAATCTTAACACATGTGTTGGGACTGGTGCCATGGGTTCTCTGGCAACAGGTAGTGGAAATATCGCTTTGGGAAACAACGCTCTTCCAGCTTTAACAACCGGAAGTAACAATATTGGCATAGGTAATAGTGCCGGATCCGCTTTCACTACACAAAGTGGAAATATTTGTATCGGATTACCCGGTTTCGTAAATGGCGCTACTAATCCTAATACTTTTATTGCGAATATTTTCGGAAAGCCCACTACGACTGGTATAACAGCACCAGTTATCGTTGATTCGGCTGGATGTTTAGGTGTCATTCCATCTAGTCGCAGATTCAAAGATCAAATTGCGCCACTTACCTCCAATCAATCTATTAGTTCTAAAGTCCTATCTCTTCAACCAGTTTCTTTCATATACAAAACCGACGATACCAAAACCCCACAATTTGGTCTCATTGCAGAAGACGTCTATCAAACATTCCCTGAACTCGTTCTCCTTAAAAAAGATTCCACTACACAACAAGTTATGGGAACCAGTGCCGTGGTCACCAGCCCGGATGGTCATACCACCGACAGTGTCGCCACAATCACAACTCAGACCGTAGAAACTGGCGTTCCCGTTCCATTTACCGTCAGATACGAACAATTAACCGTCATCCTCCTGAATGAAATCATTAGATTGACCAATGATGTCAATGCACTGAAACAAAAGTATCCCATCTCGTAATCGAGATAATCCCACTGGCGCATTAGCGCCATCTCATAATCGAGATAATCCGTAATCGAGATAATCCGTAATTAAAATATATTTCGTATATCTTTTAATTCCGAACACATTCATACAACACATCATAAGGACTAAATTTGTTATCTTTCATGGCAGCTTCGTCCGCGATCACTTCCATACTATCTGGTTTCATTTTGACCACGTCTTGGATTCTAACAATGGGGGCATAAGCTCGGACAAAAAATCCCTCCGCTTGTACTCTCTGAACGAAATCCAGACCATACATTCGGACATGATCAAATTGACCAAATCGTTTGGTTCGATCTGCTGCAGTCACAACTGTAGGATCCTCGTCCGTTGTCTCTGACTGAAAGTTTTGCGGAATCATAATAATCACTCTGGCTCCTTTCCGAAGGACGCGATGAAATTCTTTCAAAGCTAATCGATCGTCAGGAATATGTTCCATGATATGTGATGCCAAAATCAAATCCACGGATTGGTCACCCAGTGTCAATTTGGTTGCATCCAGTTTGATACATTTCATATCTGAATACTGGGCAGGATTCAGGTCTCCACACACATAAGATCTGGACCATTGACTGAGCAATCGATAAAGACACAGTTCGGGCGCCAAATGTACCACACTAAGACTTTGCTTATTCTGAATGTAATTTTCATAATATTGACCAAATAATCTATGACGTTCCGCACTCAAACATCGAGGACAGCCGACGTCCGGTCTTTTGTTATATGGAGTAAATTTCAAATGATACGATTTGCACAATAAACAGTATGGCATTTGGGTTGGGTGTTTGTTCTGGATAATGGGGAGAAAAAAGTACTCTCGGTTCGAACACCACATAGATTAAAAAAATTGACTTCTAAAATTGTATACCGATACGATCATATCGTTTAATCTTCTAATACAACTAGTCACCAAATGTCTCTCAAAGTATCATTACAAGACTTAATCAAACAATTAAAACAACACAACCTAGTCAAAACTGGTGATTTTGTTCTGAAAAGTGGTATTCGAAGTAATTTATACTTTGATTTTAAAGGACTTATTAATCATCCAAAACTAGTGAATGCGTTGTGTGAGGAATTAAGCCAATTAATAACTAATCAATCCGCTGTGTGTGTGGCTGGAGTTCCTCTTGGAGGAATCCCTTATGCGACGATGGTTTCACACATCACAAATCTACCCCAAGTCTTAATTAGAGAAGAACCCAAGACTTACGGTCTGCAACAACAAATCGAAGGGTATGTTAGCGGGACCAAAATTATTCTTGTAGAAGATGTCATCACCACCGGTCAAAGTGTTATTAATACCATCAATATCTTAAAAGCAAATCATATCGATATCGCTCAAATCATTTGCATCCTAGACAGAGCACAAGGAGGAGTAGATAAAATTATCGAATTAGGTTATGACGTATCTTGTTTATATAAAGCATCGGATTTTACCGGGACGCTAAAATCAATTGAGCCATTCGATTACAAAATGATAGATCTATGGGATGTTTACAGCATGCCAGTTTACTTCCAAAACAAAATCAAAGAAGGAGCCAAATTATGAATTGACATTATATCAAATAAAAAATTGACTTTTTTAATTCATATATTGTCCACATTATTGTTTTCGCATTAATCTCGATGGGTAATTCATTGTGTAACAAAAAATGGGTCCAATCATGGAGAATTAACTCCATATTTTAATGATCATGATGTTAATTATATCATAGATCCGAACTGGATCAAAAAAACAAAATATTTGATTCCTGCCGATTACGTCGAGTTTAATCAATCACTAAAGAATGAACCTTTCTTGTTTAAGGTTAACGGTTCTGCTCCGAACTCGTTTTCGGCTAACTGGAAACGAATTGATTCGGAACACTTGACCAAAGAGAAAAAAGTAAAATTATTTGGCCAAAATTGTCAAGATTATTCTTACGAGCCAATAATATTTCGGGATTCTAACAATAGATTGACATATAATTTGTATCAAAATCCCACAGATTCGTTCCAGGTAGTGTTTCACAAAACTATTTTTAAAGCTCAAAATGAAATTATCAATAATGAAATTATTTACCCCGCAGCATTTAGTCGCATGGAAGTCACGATTGGTCTTTGTTACAGGGTGTGTCATACAAAAAAGGTCTTTACTATCTTGCCATATATCATCGAACTAAACTTGTTTAATCAGAGTATACCGTCGGTCGTGAGCCGTACAAAACAATCGGTTGTGAGCCGTACAAAACAATTTTCTTGTCATATTACCTCTCATAACAAGCCTAACGGTTTATCTAAAAATAGTATAATTGATTCGCCAATCCTATTGACCATTTGTTCTATTTGCGCTCATCCTATTCAACAAAACATCGCTCTTCAACCATGTGGTCATACTCAATTCTGTTCCAATTGCATAGACAAATTCACTAAAAATGTTTGTCCAATATGTATGCAACCATATACGAATTATATGAAGATATTTTTGGACTTAAAATCAATACAGCCGGGATTTTGAAACGTTGTCTGATTTTTTATCTGATTCATTCATGAATCAAATAAAAAAAATTGATCAATTGAATTATTTAGATGGCACAATTGGGACTTTTCTCGGATATCTACACGTTATGTTTGATGCAATCTTTATTTGAGAATATCAAGAGCTTTGTCAAAGATAAATTTAAACCATCGGCAACGGCGATTCAATTTCTTCGGAAAGCCATGCTAAAAAGTTCTCCCGACGTTTCTCCTAGAGATGGGGACCCCCAAGATGATTTCACTAGTGCAACCGCGGAAGCCTCTATTAATTTTGATCTCGAACCTCCATATCGCTCTTCCGAAAACATTACCACAGAGTCAGATGTCGAGGAAAAAAATTGATAATAAAAGTGTTAATATGTTCTATTTATGATATGTTGTTATAAATAAAATATTTTCTGTCCCAAAATGGGTAGTTTTTTTAAAAAAGAGAAACCACGGGATGATGATACACCAATCGCCTTCAAATGTAACAAAAGTTATTTTGATTTCGATCGAAATCCTACAATGGTGATTCCACGTTATCTGGAACAACTAATGTCAATGCCACAATCAGATCCTGCGGAGCAGATTCCGAACTTTTTTCCGCATGGCAATATTGTAAATACATCAACCCACAATAACGTTGCAATCGGACAAGCAGCTATGAATTTGGATACCGATAAATTATATGATGCTTTTCGTCATAATAACATCGCTATCGGATGTAATGGGCATCCTTATGCAAATGACCAGATAGAACCAACCTATGCGCATAAATGGTGGGGAGAAGAAGATTCCACAAATAGTGATAACGATAGTCAATTCGCATCGTTCAATTCAATATCACAACTATCAACTCCATCAGGGCCAACTGGACCTTTGAGTATATTGCCCAGCGTACCTGCACCAACCCCAGAGCATGAATCCACTAATCAAAATGAATCCACTAATCAACCAGAATCTGATTGTATCATTTGTTCGGAATCGCTCGCCAATAATAGAGTAGCACTTTTTCCATGCGGACATGCACAATTTTGTCTAGGTTGTATCTCTAAACTGAAACATCAAATATGTCCCATTTGTAGGTCACCATTTTCCGCCTCGACGAAGATCTTTGTATGAATTATCTATTGTGTTGATATTCGGATATATTCATATATTCGAATGTCAAATTCTATTTCTTTAGGACTTAATCATATCATACAAATAATCCATTCTCTTTTGGAGCACAAAAACAGGATCGACTGGTATTTTGGTCAGACAATATTTGAGAGTTTCGAAACTGTACCTATGTTGGATCTCTATCGTCATTGTCACATCAGTCTCCGTCTTTGTGTAGGAGTATTTTACGTCGGGGCATGTTCCATTGATCGCATCCGAAATCTTTTCATAGAGTTTATCCACAGAATCGAAAGATAACCCATACTTTTCGGTTTCGTCATTGTTGTGAGCAATCAGTGTAATTGTTTCAGTTTTACAGCTCTTGTTCACTTTAAAGATCATTTTGTCCGTTCGGTTGTCTGGTTGAACCTTCTCATAAAGTAACATTGGCGGTTGATTATCTGGGCGAAATGTCAGTCCATAATAATACTTTTTGGTAAGTTTATTGTAGTAAGGAATCATCAATCCTAAATAAAGAGTTTCATTCCAAGATTCTAAATCAAACAAGACAGAAGTTTTCTTGATGTAATCAACAACTGGCACCACTGTTGAATTAGATAACCATTCAGTTTCTTTAATAAATGCATGAGTCGGCACAGATGATTCACTCAAATTTTGTTTTCCCCACGTCTGTTCTATGCGGGTTGTCCCAGTAATAGTGGTAACGTTTAGAGAATACAAATTCATGATTAGAGTTAATTCTTGATCGAGCACTTTGGTATAGCGAGGTCCTTGCGTAGCTCCCGAACTCGGAAGTTGAGGCATCAAAAACTGCATGATGAGTGTTTGGTCATGTTGTGTCAGATACATGTTATCTCTTTTCTCGAGAACATGCAATTCATCAATTGGTTTCACTTCAAATTTCTTTTCAACGAGGACTTTCACTTTGTCATCACTGAGATCCAGTTTAGTCATGACAAAATTAAATTTTACGACACAACCGAAATCGGGTCCAACCGCGGCTAACGCTGTGCGTACAATTTGTAGAAATGTCGCGGTTTGTTTGTGTACAGTGAGAATCGTTTGTTCGTACTTATTCCAAGTAATGACACGATCAGAGTCTTTCAGATTCCAACACAATACACGTGGAGGCACTTGGCCTACATATTCTGTCAAATCAATGAAGCAACCAGTTTTGCAATTCAGGAGGTGCGTTTCTTGGATGTTGTTGGATGGACCTTTTCTAATGTCACATAACATGTAAGAATCCGAATCTACCGGATAAACACTATAAATATTCGGGTTGAGTTGAGTGGCAGTGAGATTCATGAGAGAATGATTAATCTATCTTAGTCATACGCACTGCTGTCAATATGTTGGGCATTTCAATTTTTTTATGAAAAAATTGAAATCTGAACTGTTTGAACTATCCGTTTATTTATATACCAAATCTAACACTTCATGGATTCCACTGTTCGCACTTCAAAACCTATTATTTTCCGCTCATTTAATGTAGGGAAAGTAGAAAAACAATATGAAGATATGACTGGTCGCACTACCAAGTCAGAGAATTACTCGAACTTGGAAGATATGACTGGCCGCACTACCAAGCCGGAGAATTACTCAAACTTGATAGAGTTTTTGCAAGAGATTCCTTTCGGAAAACTCACCACTTACACACGATCTGATCGTAAATTTAAGAAATCGTACACACTTACCACCGATGGCCGGACTTTCGTACTATGGGGGAATCGTAAGGTATGTGGTGTTGGTAACTATAATGTCAAAATGTCTTCTCCAACAAAAGGAGCTCAGCGCTCACCTAAAATTGGCGACACTGGTTGTATGATAACTTGGTCGGATAGATTCGAATTCATCGCAGTTATCGAACCTACCTACATGAAGACTGGCAAGGTTCATGGTGGTTCTGAGATTGGAGAAAGGACAACATGGTGGGTCATACTGATGGATGTGGAATCGAAAGAGTTCATTTGCGTTATATCTGTTCATTGCCCGGTTAACGACAACAAGAGACAAATACTGATTAATTCGCTCTTTGCCGAAGCCCGAGATCTGGAGAAGACCTATGGTAGAGTTGTTATTGGCGGGGATTTCAATGCCAAACCAGACGAGATGAAATCTTATCAGAAGCAAATGGGATGCCTTCGACTGGTGGGTGACATGAACAAGGTTACTCACATCAATCCCGACGATAAGAACTTTGTCACGAGATTGGATTATATCTTGCTCAGCACCAAGATGCAGTTCGATGAAGAGAAAATTGGTGGAATTATCCAAGATGGTTCAAATTCCCGAATGCAGCCTGGTCTGGCGGGTAATGAAATGGGCGATGAGCACGATCACGGTATTGTCTCGGTCAAGGCTACAATTCTAAACTAACATCAAATTCAAATTCAAATTCAAAAATCAAAAAAACACACAGCAATTTCATTTCAGTGTGTTTTTTGGTGAGTCAGATAGCAATAATCCATTAACCAAATGAAAAAAATTGAAAAAAAATCATCATGATGTCTATCCTTAATCAATGAATATTATTACAAAATGAGTGATCCAAACCAAAAAAAATTACTCCATCTCAAATCTGAGTTGACGTACACTTTGAATGAGATCAATAAATTAACCGATCAAATCAATGAACTACAGAAATGTGTCATCAACCTAAATGAAACCGCCATCAAAACCGAGAAAGAAATTGATCTGATGGAATGTAGAATCACACAATTTTACAAAATAACTAACGCAGAAGAAAAACATTATAATCATCAATACACTGATGGAAGGAATGTGCTATCGGACAAATTCGAAAGTGATCCTCAACGATCATGTTGTTCAGGCGGATTGTACATTACCACTGGAAAATACATCATGGGATTCCTGCAATATGGTGTAAATCTCAGATTGGTGACGTTACCATTTGACGACCCAGCTTTTCGAATTCTCAAAGACAAGACAGGTGACAAATGGAGATGTAATATGTTGGATTTTGCATCTGGTTCCAAACATTCCCTAAATGATTTGTCAACATTCCAACTCATGGCCAAGAATGGATGCAATTTTAATACTGGAAATGTCTTAAATTGGGTCATAGCCGATCCAAAACGCAAACCCATTGCTTTGTACTTGGTAGAAAACGAGTTATATGATCCCATCGGAATAAATTACGGTTTGATTGGAGAGTTAACTATGGAAGAGAATTGGGATATTTTATTCATGATGTTGAACAAATTAAACAAATGTCCATCTTTCGAAAACCAAAAAATCTATTATGTAATTGATGAGGCAATGACGGACAGGAACAAAAACACTCAAATCTTAAAGAAATTAGTTAACAAATTATTTACAGAACATTCTGATAAATTCACTTTGGATGGGTTTCTGGCTTTTGTACTGGACAAAAAGAGAGATGACATTCTGCGTAAGTATTTGGTAATGTATCCTGACCAACAATTTGACTCTTCTCAATCGAATCTCATAAAACAAATTGTGCAATACGAATTTCAATCAAGTTCCAGTGTCAATATGGATTTGATCAAAAGGATAATCAAATATGATATAAACATCTTCGACAATACAGATCCGAGTGATTTTTTTTATGGACTAATCTTTACTGCAGCAAATAAAGAAATCTTAGACTATGTCCTGAATCAACCGCCTGGGATCATTTCTAGTAGTATCTTAAATAAGTTATCTCTCCAGAGTCTAAAATGTGACCCGAATCAATGTTTGGATATCGTCACAAAAATTCCCATATCAGATATTAATTTTCCATCACTAATATCCGAATGTATCAAACAAAATCGACATGTAACGGCCAAGAAACTAATAGAACTCATTCCAGCCGCCACAGATTGTGACAAAACTGGACTTTTGGTACTGGCTTGTCGCAACGGTGATGTTGATTTTGTTCCAAAGTTATTAGCAGCGGGGGCCAACATGGAAGTTTTCATGAATATCACCCTCCGACAAGTATATGATACACATGATCAAGCACTGATCGATTACGTTTTACAATATTTGCGAAGTACACATAATGGCATCAAATCGAATTTGGTAGATTTTGCATATGGCGCATTCGTGAAAAATAACGCCATTTTAGAAAAGTTTCTCCACTTAATCACAGAGTGCAACCCAGTTCCCCCAGCTTTGTCCCAATTCTCATCACAACTCCTTATGAAAATTGTCCCATCCGGTAACCTATCCATGGTCGAATTGCTCGTTCGGAAAGGAGCAAATATTCATGAATTGAATGAATTCGCCCTTCGATCCGCGGCCGAACACGGACATCTTCCGATAGTTCATTTCTTGATAAATAACGGAGCTGATGTCAATGCTTACAATGGACACGCAATTTGTTTAGGTGTATATCATCAACGTGCAAACGTTGTCAAATACTTGATCGAACACGGTGCCAATGTTCATACAGATAATGAATGTCCGCTTCAATGGGCTATCGACAAAAATAATTTTGAATTAGTTCAGATCCTAACAGAAGCTGGAGCCAATATTAATGATCCAAGTATTAAATCAAAAACAATGACAGCGGTGTTAGCGATTAGAGACACGATAAAAAATTATTTGAAAGATGCCCAACAGAAAAGGACTTGAACAGATTATATGATTGATTGTAAGAATGAATCATATAATTGACTTAGATAGCCATCACATAAATTGTTTCTCTAACAGGATCTTTACTTGATCATCTGTTTTGATCTTGTAATTTTCCTTGAATTTCATTTCCGCAGATAGTTTCTTCAATCTGCAAAGTCTGGACGATACAACAGGATTGTAATATCTCTTTTGGTTCAAGATCAACTCAATGTGTTGGCGTTTGGTTGCTAAGTAAATGGCCAATGATGTGGCCTCGTCGAATCCACTATGCGCACAGTAGTTGAGAATTTCTCTGTCGTAGACATTCATTTGACCGATTTGATAAATCAACAACATCGCCAGAGAACCAATGATATCAACCGGAGCGACTGTTTTAATTACACCCTGGAGACCGGCCAGTTTCTTGTAGTAGAATGGTAGCATTTGTTTGATAAGTTGAAGTAGAATGGCTTTGCGGAGGGTGAGGATGCCATTACCACCTGTTTGAGAAGATTCTATTAAAATTGGTAAAATTATTTTCTCCACAATGTCAGAGAGAGACGATGGATCCATCAAGATGAATGCCGTGTTGTTTTTGTGTGCAAACTCATATTCCGATAAATACTTCTTTAATTCTGTAAAAATAAAATTTTTCGTTAAGTCTCCATGTGTTTTAAATTTATTCAGAAACGACTCCCAAAACATAGTGGTATTATTAATCACCAATTTTAATGTGTCCATATTGGCTATTTTGTAGGGTTTCAGTTTATCTATATTTTGGAAATTAATAGTGTCGAATTTAAGGGAACTATATTTTGCAAACACGGAACGTATTCTTTTTTGTAAATCTTCTGATGATAAAAACGCATTTTGATAGGAATTAACAGTTAAAAAATTCTGCTGGGTATTCAAATTATATTTATTTAACTCATCGCGATAATCGAGTGACCACATATTATTGTTATCTGCTGGTTTTAACTTTTTTAACGCGGTTTCAAAATTTTCTAATGCAACTGTTAAATCAGACAATATGTTATTTACAAAATTATTGTTCATTTGTTTGAGGATAGTCAAAATCTTGTTTAAGATTATCTTAACCGCACTAACATCCGTGCTATATCCCTTGGGAAACCCTAATATTTCAGGATTTTTGTATTGAAAAGTTGGTTTTAAAAACATTGTTGTGAAAGATGTTACTTCCTCTGAATAATTGTCAATGCTTGTTAACTGCTCATTTTCGATTTGTGACTGTATGTGGTCACAAAACTTTGACCAGTAGTTTTGTGTATCAGAAATTATTACGTCAATATTTCGTGGGGACATATCGGCCAGTTTCTCTTCAGGAATTCCCATTATAATTTTTTCGTTTTTCATTATGAGATGTGCAATCTTAATTTCTGCTTCTGCAAATGCATCATGATATGCTTGTTTAGCTTTTTCTAGGTAAACCGAGTTAATAGATTTATTAAGTTTTATAATATTCATACACAAGCTATTTATTTCTTGACACGTCTTGCGATACTCACTTAAAAGAGTTTTTAATATCGAAGCAGGTGGATTTACCATTGGAGTCGGAGTTATTACGGGAAATTTAACTTCCAAATATCTCTGCAATAATTTAATGAATTCCTGTCGGAGTTTATCGATTTCAGCTATATCTAATAAAATTAGGTATTTATTCAAGTCTTTCACAGGCCTATGTAGATCTGTCATTGTTTTACCTGTGAATTCTTGTTCAGCCTCGATGTATTTTTTTGAAGAAAATACATCGGGTAATTCGAAATATGATTTATTTTGAGCGTTTTGTAACCACAACGACCATAATCCATGTGTGTCACTAATCAATTCTGTAAGCTCGTTATAATTAGTTATTTCAACAGGTCTTCCCACTTGTTGTGTTATTTTACCATTAATTTCGTCAAATTTCATAACTGAATATGTGCCTTTAAAAACGTCCTTAATCAGGTTTCGCAGTACGGCGATATCTTCATTGTGTAACATGCTAGTTAATAACAAATGTATGTTATTAAAATGAGTTATATGATTTAAAAAAGCTTTGGCGTACTCTGGATCGCCTTTTTTGTATTTTGTAATATATATCGTGTCAATCAATGGATTCAATACCAGACGGTTTATATTATCCGTAGTAACAGCGGCAGTTGTGGATGTCGGTGTGGGAGTTGTTAGGATCGGAGCAGGAGTTGGTGGCGGTATGCTTTCCTTCAGAAGTATATCTGGGAGCTTTTGTCCAGATGGTGGAGCAGGTATCGGAGCAGCCGGCTGGCGCGGTACGGGTAACGGTGCACTAGATGGAATATTTTTTGAAGATGTGAGCTCCGATTCTAAAGAAAATTTTATGCTTGCGAGAGCCACTAAAATTTTATTAAAATCAATTTCGGTACGCTTAATGTCAGCCACAGGATCTTTATCCGAATCATGATACCCAAGTCCCACTATTTGCTGGGATTGGATTGGAATCGTGCCATTTGGTAGCCAACGGCTACTTCTAAAAGTTTTTACTGTTTCTGGATACTCGGACAGTTTTGGAAGTTGTTTGAATTCCTTGATGTACTCAAATAATTGTCTCCAATATGAAATTGTATCGTCAATGACAGTATCAACCTCAGATGGATTTTTTACCTGCATAAAATGGGATACATTGTTTGATAGTGTTGTGATTTTTTTTGGAAACTGTTCCTCGTATAGGTTTAAGGAGACAATTGGAAGCTTCTTAGAAATTTCCTGATTAATTTTTTTAATTTTCGTGGACAACGTTGATAAAGATCGAAGCACATTCTCGAACTGATCCATATCTATTTCTTTATTTAGATTGGATGGCGGAACAGGAGATGGAAGAGAAATCGGAGCAGTGGCTGGAGCAGGTGGCCGAAATGGGCCCGATAGCGGTGCATCGGATGGCATCTGACTTGAAGGACTAGGTTTAGATTGAGGTGCTGGCGTTTCAGACTCTAAAGAAGATTTTATTTTTTTGAGAGTGTTTATTATTAACCAAAAAGTATTTATAGTACTATTAATATCAGTCATAGGATTTTTATCAGATTCCTCAAATCCAAATCCAACAATTTGTTGAAATTGAGGTCTAATTTTGGCCTGGGTTCGTTTTTCCCAATGATCCTTTCTGAAGGTTCTTACCACTACTGGATACGTAGACATTGTTGGAACTGGGTCACGAGCTTTCATATAATTAGAGAGTGTAGTCCAATACCACATCGTATCATCAATAACGGTATCAAGTTCAGTTGGGTCATGCACATTCAAAGGACTTAATATACTGTTGAATACTATTTGTATCTGTTTAAAACTATTGGTGTATAATGGCGATGATTCACCCGGAGTAATTTTGGGTCGAATTTCTTTATCTAGCGTCTTTATTTCATTGGACAATGTCAATAATGTTGTTCCCGCATTAAAAAATTGGGTCCAATTTATTGATTCATCCCTAATAGGTAGTTCAGTAGCTGTCTTTATTGGTAGTGTCGCTGTAGAAGTAGTAGCTATTGTAGTTGCAGTAGTAGAGGGGGTCGTGGAAGTTGCTGTCGTCGGAGTAGTCATTGTGGTAGCAGTTGTAGTTGTAGTTTGCGTAGTGGAGGTCGTAGCAGTTGTAGTTGTAGTAACCGGGGCAGTCACAGTTGCTGACGTAGTTGTTCCAGTTCCTGGTGTTGGAGTAGATGACTGAGGTTCGAGTTTAGATAGAGGTTTCGCCGTTTGTAATTCTACCGTTTCTCGTACTTTTGTGATGATCATCTTAATTTCCTTAAAAGTTTCTATGGTATGTGAAATATCAGTTACAGGATCCTTATCAGAATTAGACCTACCAAATCCCACTATTTGCTGTTCTTTGGTTGGCCTATCACTCTTTGATTCCCAGATGTTTTTTCTAAAAGTTTCTACCATTTTTGTATACTCAAACACCTTTGGAAGAGACGTTAGACGATTAATATACTCTCCAAGTTGCAGCCAATATCCTATTGTATCATTGATAACCGCATTAAGCGCCGATGGATCGTTTGCGACCATAGGTTGTGATTTTTTGTCAATTCCTACGATGATCTTGTTGTTGTCGAATACCTGACGATATCTTGTAGATAATGCGGGAGAGCTACGAAGCCTCTTCGTAATATCGTCATTGATAGACTTAATATCCGTATATAACAACAATAAAGTCTGATTTAATGTCCAAAACCCGGTCATATCTATTGGTCCAATACTTTTCAAAAATTTTGTAAATACCTCAATTAATCCATCTCTGATTAATTTAATATCTGATATATCTCTTAAAATTAGTTGATTATTTAATCCAACTACGGTAAAATCGATTTTTCGGGTCATTATAGTACTCACCTCATTGAACATATTGGTTTCATATTGATTTTCTGTTTGTGATAAAGGATTACCCAACCATTCAAGCCATAAAACGGCCGTTTCGTTAATTAATTGTTCAAGCTCATCATAATCCTCGATTGTCGCATTGTATGAAGAACTTAAATCCCATATAAACACTGATTTCTGACCTTTCCAGTCAAGCTTAAACTGCATACATTGAAATCGCTTCTCCTCAAACGTATCCGCAATTAAGTTATCCAATCTATCTCCTTCAAATGTATCTGGAACGAATTTCAAAACGTAGTCATTAAATGATTGAATTACATTCGCTAATCTTTGGACGCGTGTATGAAAAAATGTGGCATAATCTTTCGATCCTTTCACAAATTGCGTTTCATATGACATCAAGTTTTTGTCTTCAATATGTTTAATGATTTTTTCTAGGTTTTGGTAAGGGTTGTTTGAAAATATTGGAGATGGTGTTGTAGGCGCAGTAGCCGTCGTAGTTGTTGTTCCGGTTGTTGTTATAGGAGTGGTTGATAATGTGGTGGTGGCAGTTGTTGTTGCCGCAGTTGATAATGTTGTTGCAGTAGTGATTGTTGGAGCTGATATAGGAGTAATACTTGGAGCAGCCGAGATAGTGGTTTTCGAAATAGGAGTTGGATTGATAATTTCCAAAAAAGCTGTAAATGCATTAACCATTCCAGATCTGAGCGATTCGATGTCAGATATATTTTTTAGAATTTGTTGTTGATTCAATCCAATCATAGTTAGTCC
>Ga0207100_1129_pt1 | contig 17133 bp, 16 predicted proteins | sample Alteio_BWMinHeat_82_FD_153520 | JGI IMG/M metagenome (GOLD analysis project Ga0207100, IMG submission 153520) | Enriched cells from forest soil in Barre Woods Harvard Forest LTER site, Petersham, Massachusetts, United States -... | ecosystem: Environmental > Terrestrial > Soil > Temperate forest >...
GAAGCAATGAGAAGCCCCGTCATGAGGATAAGACCTGGAATCATCGCCCAGGGTTCGAGTCGGGATTTGCGCCCCACCGCCAGCCAGAGGAGGGCGCACGCGAGCTCCACGACCGGATAGCGGAGAGCTATTTTCCCACGGCAATCCCGGCACCGGCCGTTCAAGAGAAGGTAGCTGACGAAAGGGAGATTATCGAACCACCGGATCGGAGTTTGACAGAGCGGGCAATGCGAGGAAGGCCGCCACAGCGATTCCTCTTTGGGAAGCCTGTGAATGCAAACGTTGGCGAAGCTGCCCACGCAGAGGCCGATCAAGGCGAGGGCGAGGAATTCCATTTGGTTTTGGAGAGTTTGGTGGCGTGAGCCAGTTCGTTGATCATCAGACTTAAAAGCAGGATGAAGATGACGCAGGCGATTTGTTGTCCCCATTCCGCGGGTGAGTTCAAGCGCCGCGCCGCGTGGATCACCAGGAGAAGAAAGGACACGCCCCCGGAGACTCGCAGGGTCTGGGCCCGCGTGGAATAAACGGCCGTTGCGACGGGGGTGAGGGCGAGAAGGAGCCAGATCGGAGGCCAGTACGCGCCCAAAAAGTAAACAAGGATGGTATTGACTCCCAGGTTGAGGCACATGCGCAGCTCCATGAACCACGCTTTTGTTTCGGTGGAACGTTTGATGGCGTACAGCGTCACCGTGTTGAGGACGATACCAAAAACAAGGAGCGAGAGGCTGATGATTCGGACGGCTCCCGTGGGTTGCGAGAGCACAATCCCCAGAGCGGTCAACAGGATGGCGAGCGGTGTCGCGTATTTGTTGATCAGGATGGACAGCTCCGTGTCATAGGACGTTTGCGGCGTGTTTTTCATGGTTTTCCTCCAGGGTCAGGAATCGGTTAATACTGGCTCCAGACAATTCCTCGAGAGTCGGTGTGGGTGCATTGAATCCACACGTTGCCTTGTTGGGATCCGGCGGTGACATAGCCCCAGTTCCCTGTGTCCAACAGACCGTCTTTTGTGGGCGTGTAGTTCACGTCCGCGCTCCGGCCGTGGTCGGCCGTGTAAAGGGGCGGGAGTGCGCTGAGGTAGTTGTTGCCCGGCTGCATCAGGGGTCCCAGATCAGCAGGGAAACACCCGGCGTTGTCGTTGAAGTAGATATTCAAGGCGGAACGGATGGAAGTCAAAGTCTCTAGAGAACCCGCTTCGTTGGCGCGCCGGATGTTTTTGGAGAACTTGGGAACGATGAGCACGGCGAGCAGGCCGATGATGAACACGACCACGACCAGTTCGGTCATTGTGAAGCCGCGATTTTTATCCACCCGCGAGGCTTCCCATCTCGAACATCGGCATGAACATCGCGATCACAATGGAACCGATGACCAGCCCCATGATAACGATGATGATGGGTTCGATCATTGAGGTGAGAGCTTTGACGGCCACGTCGACTTCCTGGTCATAAAAATCAGCGATCTTGTTGAGCATCGCATCCAGGTTCCCTGTCTCCTCGCCAATGGCGATCATTTGAATGACCATCGACGGAAAAATACCGGATTTCTTGAGAGGTCCCGCGATCCGTTCCCCGTCCCGCACGGCCGTTTGGGCCTCGCGGATCGCTTTTTCGATGACTTTGTTGCCGCTCGTTCTGGCGACCGTCTCGAGCGTCTGCAGGATCGGGACGCCGGATTTGATCAGTGTTCCGAATGTCCTCGTAAACTTGGCGACCGCGACTTTTTTCAATAGAAGGCCGAACACGGGGAGCTTCAGAATGAACCGGTCGAACATTTCGGCCCCGGTCGGCGTTCTTTTGAATCGGCGCAAGGCCATGAACAGAACGATGGGAAAAGCCAGCACAAGCGCCAGGTGAGACTTGAGCCCATCCGAGAGATTGATGAGAATGCGGGTGGGGGCGGGCAGTTCATGGCCAAAGCTCGAGAAGATTTCCTTAAATGTCGGAATGACGCCGATCAGGAGAAAGAGGGTGACTGCGCCGGCGATCAGGCTGACGACCGCGGGGTAGGTGAGCGCTCCCTTGACTTTCCCCCTGAGCTCATCGGCTTCCTCCAGGTACTTCGAGAGCCGCTCCAGAATCGCCTTAATCTTCGCTGGAAAAATTAAAAAGAGGGATTACATTCCTTTTGGGCCTTTTTTAAGCTTGGGGGGTGTGGTGGCCTGGTTTTTTCCATATTTGATTTGAATTGAGTTGGAAACTCAATACAAAAATCCTTGACACCGAGCCGGAATGACGGTACACTCAAAATAGACAGTGAATCGAACGCCGAGTGAAACCTACCTGAACAGGGCGGTAACGCTTGGCGTTTTTACATACAGGTGTTTCAGTTGAACGGGTGTGTTAACTAAACCAATGCTGAAAGAACGGCTTCGAACCATCAAACCTTCCAATCTCCTTTCCAAAGTCCTTCGGGAAGGCCAGAACCTTTATGGGATCGACATGGGGTCGAAATCCATCAAGATAGTGCGCCTGAGCCGGAAATCCAAATCCGACTCCTGGGCGCTCGAGCGCTGGGCCTATCTTCCCTTTCCGGGAACCGGTGAAATTTCCCTGACCGAGAAAATGCCGGAGGCGATCCATCTCATCAAAGACTTTCTGGGAAAGGAGAAACGGGGAGCTCGCTCCGCGGCGATCTCCGTCTCGGGGAATTCCGTGGTGATTCGATACGTCAAACTCGCCAAAACCACCAAGGAACAACTGGCAAAAATGCTCCCTTTGGAAGCCGAACCTTACATTCCATTCGCCATACCTGAAGTCAACCTGGGCTTTGAGATCTTGGGCGAAGTCACCGAAGAAGGACAGACCAAGATGGATACTGTGCTGGTCGCCGTCAAAAAGGAACTGCTGGCTCAGTATCTTAACACCATTAAACTCTGCGGGCTGCAGCCGGCCGTCGTGGACATTGACGCGTTTTGCCTTCAACGGGTCACCCCGATGCCGGCGGCCCCCTCCGGCAGCGGACCGGACGAGGCGGTGATGGCCATAAACATCGGAGCCAGCCTCGCCACGATCAGCATTCTCGAGCAGGGGGTCTGCCGCGTCGCAAGGGACGTCTTCATCGCGGGCAACGCCATCGACAAAGCGCTTCAAAGAAACCTGAACCTCTCCTTTGAAGAAGCGGAGAAAGCGAAGCAAAACGTCTCCCTGGCGGCTCCGGAAGGGTCCGAAATCTCGAAAACGCTGATCGCGGTGCTGAAAGATCTCGTCCTTGAGATTCAACGCTCGCTGGATTTCTATCTGTCCCAGAGGGCGGAGAGACAGATCCAGAAAGTCTTCCTCTCCGGGGGCTCCGCGCGACTCCGGGACCTGACCACTTTCCTCTCGAACGAAATCCGCCTGCCGGTCGAACTCCTCGACCCGTTTTCGGGAATCAAGGGGGGGGAGGGCGTTCCTCCCGAGCTCAAACCCCACCTGGCAATCGCCGTGAGCCTGGCCATGCGCCGGGAAGGCGACAACGAATGATCACGATCAATCTCCTCCCGCCGGAATACCGGGCGATGGCGCGCCGGCGCCAAGTCATCATGCTGTGCACGCTCGCCGGGGGAGCGGTGGGAATATTGATGATTCTATTCCTGGCCGGACAGATCGCGCGCGCCTCCCGTCTTGAAAAACGGGCTCGCGTCCTGGAACAGGAGCTCTCAAAACAGCAAATGGTCGTCAACCAAATCAAACAAATTGACGCGGCCCGATCGGAACTCCAAAACAAGGTGAGCCTGATTCAAAACCTGAGCCAGAAACGGCTGGTTTACCCGGTCCTCTTCGATGATTTCCTGGCCCTCATGCCGGCCGGGGTCTGGATCACGTCTTTCCAAACGACCTCGCACGGAAATTCCCTGACGATCACCCTGCAGGCCAAAGCGGCCTCCAATTTCGTCGTCGCCAATTGGATCAACAACCTGGAAACGTCTCATTACTTTCAATCCTCACTGATCGGCCCCATCACCTATGAAGGTTCCAACGCCTCCTTCACCGTGACCTGTGAATACGCGAGGCCGGCGGGGAGCCGGGGATAACATGGAGTTTTCATTCTCTTCCCTCAGCACGGAACAAAAGAAAAATTTCGCGTTCGGCGTCATATTCGCCTTCACCTTCTGCTATATTTACTGGTTCCACGGGATCAAACCCGTGGGAGCGAAAATCCAAAGAAAGGAGGCGCAAATCAAACAGCTCGAAACGGATATCGCCAACACCGAGATCCAGGCCCGGCGCCTGCCCGAGATTAAGCGGGAATTCGCGGATTTGACAACCCAAATGGCGGATGTCGACAAGAAGCTCCCCAAGGACAAAAACTTCTCCGGCCTGCTGCGCCTCTTGACGAACCAATTGCTCCGGTTCCATTTAACCCTCACCAACCTTGTCCCGAGCGCTGTTCAAAATGAAAACCTTTATCAATCTTTTCCCCTGCAGGTCACATTGACGGGCCGGTTTCATAATTTGGGGCGCTTTCTCACCGCGATCGGCACCCAGCAAAGGATCCTCTCCACTGAAAATCTGAAAATCACCCTGTCGGGGGGAAGCGACAGCGACGCCACCATCCAGGCGAACTTTACCATGACGGCCTATATGTCAAAGGGATAAGTGCTGAAGAAATTCCCGGCGGCCCTCTCTCTGCTTTTCCTCGCGCGCTTTGCGGGCGCGGAACAGAAACCAACCGACGTTCAAAAATATGTCTACTCGGCGGACCGGTTCGCGGATCCTTTTATCCCGGCCCGGGCGCTGGGAGTTCCGACCTTTCTGCAGCATTTCGATCCCGCGGGCGCGCGGCTGGGGGGACTCATCACCACTCCCACCGGCAAGATCGCCATGCTGAGGATCGCGACGGGCGCCACGTTCATTGTCAAGGGGGGGCGTTTGATTGACGCGGCGGGACGGACGGTGCCCGGGTACTACGCGCGGGTCGCTTCCGGCTCGGTGATCGTATGGACCACATCCGGTGGAAACCGTTATGTTTACCCACTGCGATCCAATAATGGGGGGGTATCTCGATGAAAAGAGCCGTCCGAGGATTTCTGGCCGTTGTCCTTCTTCTCTCTCAAGGGAGCGGAAGAGAACTCACCGCCGCCGGCCGTGTCAGGAAGAAGCCCGCGACGGAGGCCGCCGCGGTCGCAAACGTCCCGGGCCCCGCCCCGGAACTCCGGCAAATCACAGTGGAAGAAAACCGCGTCAGGATTTCCCTGAATCAGCTGACCCCTTACAAAACATATCTCCTGCCAAATCCCTTGAAACTTATTGTGGAGCTGGGCGGCGTTGTCAACAAAGCTCCCGCTGTTGAAGAAATGAAAGGAGATCTGTTCGACCGGGTCCGAGTCAACCAATACGGCACGGGGGCTTCTCTCATCAGCCGCGTGGTGTTCGACCTCCTTCAGCCGGTCGATTATGAAGCCCACCCCATCGGAACGGATATTTTCCTGACTCTGAAACCCAACCCGGTTTCGGGGCGCGGGGACGGATCCAAAGGAAAAGGGACATTGGATCTTCTCGCCAACCTGCCCACGGAAAAGATTGATCTCGACTTCGAGGGGGAAGACGTCCGGAACGCCTTAAAACTCCTCGCTGAATTGAGCAAGATCAACATCATTTACGGTCCCGAAGTGGCGGGAAACATCACTCTTCATTTGAAACAAGTCCCCTTTGACCAGGCCTTCCGGACCGTCCTTTCCATGAGCAGCCTCGTGGTCCGACAGCTGGGAGACTCCATCCTTTGGATCATGACGCCGGCTTCCTTGACTCAGAGCCGCACCAACGCCGAGGTCTCCACGCGCACCATCATTTTGAACTACGCCAAGGTCGACTCGGTCAAATCAAACCTCGATCAGATCCGGGGAGCGGCCGGCCGCAAGGGAATCTCCGTGACCGACCCGCGGACCAACTCCATCACGATCATGGATACACCCGAAGGTCTGGATGAGGCCGAACGCCTTATCAATCTCCTCGATAAAAAACCAAAACAAATTCTCATTGAAGCCAAAATCATCGAAGTCGCTTATGACAATTCAATCGAGCTGGGCGTCCGGTGGGAAGCGCTGTACAACAACACCGTGGGGGGATCCTCTTACGGATTGGGAAGTACGCTTCCCAATTTGACACCCGCGGCGGTTCCATTTACCCAGAATGGGAGCTTGATCCAAGCGACACAAAATCAAGGGGGCGTACCCAACGGCGTGGTCCCCAACCCCCCGGGAGCTCGGGGGCTCGGCGTCAGTCTTCCGGCTTCAAACCCCACGGGGGAAATCACTTTTGGATTCGTCAACAATACTCTGGCCTTGGCCACTTCTCTGAGCCTCCTGGCCTCCAAAAATAAATCGCGAACCCTCTCCGAACCCAGAATTATCACCCTCAACGCGGAGTCCGCCCACATCGACTCGTCCAAACAAATCCCCTACAACGTACAGACGATCGGCCAGGGAGGTACGATCACCAACTCGACAACATTCCAAACCGCGGGCGTCACACTGGACGTGACGCCAACCGTCAACTCTCAAGATCAATTGATGCTGATTGTGCACGCGACGGTGAGCTCACCCCTCCAAAACACCCTAGGAGGAAGCACCCAGCCAATCATTCAGCAAAGAAACGCCCAAACCACCATGATGGTCCGGGATGGGCAGACCATCGCGGTGGGAGGCTTGATTTCCGACACCACCTCCAATTCAGTTGCCAAAATCCCAATCCTGGGTGATATCCCGCTTCTGGGGATTTTCTTCCGTCACAAGATTGATTCCACGCAACGGAACGAGTTGATCGCGTTCATCACTCCCCACATCATTAAAGATTAAAAAACAGCATCTCATCATCTGGGCGGCCACCGCTCTCATCTTCACCACCGCCATTCTGGGGGACGGATGGGGATTGCCTGTTCAGGCCTTCGCCCACATCGCCGCGCTGGCGCTTTTGATCCCTCTGGTTCTCGGCCGCTTCAGGACAAGCCCTCTCGACAAACCCCTGTGGCTCTGGATGCTCTGGAACGCGCTTTCCGTCGCCTGGGCGGTCCACCCCTCCACGGGGCGGCAGGCGGCGTGGGCGCTGGGAGACGGCGTGATTCTCTTTACTGTCGCGGCCAACGTCCGCGAAACGGCCCTGTCGATCAACTGGCCCCTTTTGTTCGTCGGAGCGAGTCTCCCGGCGATGATCGCAGGAATGATTCTCGAAAAGGATTTCGCGTCCCTCTTCCCCAACGCCAATCTGCTGGGTGGCTATGTTCTGATGATCCTCTTCATCCCCTGGATGATATTTTTGGGATCGCCAAACACCCCGGAGGGAAAAGAGAAAAAAGTAATCTCCCTGGTCTTGGCTGTCCTTGGAACGGTGATCTTATACAGAAGCGGATCCCGCACCGCGATACTGACCTGGCTCCTCATGATGGGAGCCACCCAGCTCCGACCTCAAGGAAAGCGGTACCGGCAATGGTTGTTGTTGGGGCTCGGCGCGGTGGTTTCCTGGATGCTCATCTCGAGCAGAAAAATCTTAATCCTCTCGTCGCTTGTCGACAGGTGGTTTGGCGCGTTCATGTCCCGCGGAAAAGTATTGGGATCATCGCCGTTCCAAGACAGGTGGCGCTGGTGGGCCTCCGCGGCGCGTGTTTTTCAGGACCATCCGCTCGCCGGGGTGGGAATCGGAAACTTTGGCGTGGTGGCGCCTCTCTATGCAAAAACAAAAACCCTTCATTCTCTTTTTGCCCACAGCCTCCCGCTCCAAATCCTTTCCGAAACCGGCCTGACCGGTTTCCTGGTGACCCTGGGGCTGGTTCTTTACGGCGTCCGATGGATGAGAAGCGCCCCGCGAAACGCCGTCCAGAAAGGGTTGGCTCTGGGGATCTCGGCGGCGCTCATTGAAAACCTCGTCGATTACAATCTCTCGGCCCCCGCTCACTGGCTTCTTTTTGGATGGATGCTGGGCCTGGCTTGTCCCGCCCGGGAACCCGCCGGAGACAGCTTCTGGAGGAAGGACGACGGCTCACTTAAACCGGCGCTCGCCGCGGTGATGGTCGGTCTTATATTCCTGGGAATGGAAGCTTCGTCACGGCCGTGGCGCGCCCACCGGTGGACGCAACAAGGGACCATTGACCTGGGTCTTGGACGGACGGAAGCCGTCCGTGACGACCTCAGGCGGGCCAGACGCCTCGATCCCACATCACTGGAAGCCCTCGGCTTGAGCTTCCGCCTCCAAAGCCAGCTCTCCCGGGAAAGGGGACTCAGCCATCTCGAGCAGGCGGAAGCCGAACTCAACGAATGGCGGGCGGTCCCGGTGACGGGGGCCTTGTGGAAGGCTCTGGCGAAACTCTGGGAAGAAAGGGGTGAAAGAGAACGGGCCAAAACGTGCGTCAGCGCGGCCGTCGCCGTCAACCCTCTTCTCACCCTTCAACGATGAGCTCCCGGGAGCGGCGGTGGCTCGCGCTCTGTCCCGCGGCGGCCTGGGCGATCGCGCTGGCCACGGGCGGCGCCAAAAGCAAAACGGCGCTCACGATCATTGAGGCGCTCATTTTGGGGGGGTTCGGGGTCTGGCTGGCCCGGGGGGGAGAGTTCCTGTCGGAACCCTGGCAGACTCCGCTCGCGGCGTTCTGTCTCTGGCTTCCCGTCAATCTCCTGGCTCCCGGTTCCGCCTTCAACAGCCTGCCCCACATCCTGTGGATTTTGAGCCTGGCCGCGTTCTTTTTTCTCACGCGGTATTTGTGGGATCGACGGGACAAAGAATTCTTTCTTTCCTCCATCACAGGGGCCGGGATCATCAATGCCGGTCTTGTGTTGATTCAAACCCGCACCGGCGCGAACATCACGGGCCTGTTCCCCGGAAACCCGAATTACTCCGCGGCGCTGACCGTCGCCGCAAGCCTCGTGAGCCTTGTCCGGTTTAAAAAACAACCCCTGTCGCACGCCGCGGGCCTCCTGCTTTATCTGGGGAGCCTGTCTCAACAACAATCGCGGGGAGCCTGGCTGGCCCTTATCGTCACGGTCCTGTGCATGGCCGGCCGCCGCTGGAAGGGAAAAGGAATCGCAGGAGTGGCTGTTTTTCTCGCCTTATGGATCTTATACCTGCCCGGTGATTACGCTTTCCGGCTCTCCAAACTCGGGAACGGGCCGGACGCCATGGCCAGACCCCTGATCTGGCAAAGCTCCCTCCGCATGATCCGGGAGCAACCCCTGACAGGCTGGGGCGCCGGCAATTTCGAACAGGGTTTCCGCCTCTACCCGGTCGTCTCACGGGACGGTCTTTTCCGGTACGAAAAGAGCACCGCTTTCGCCCATTCACTCTACCTGCAGATCGCGACCGACCTTGGAATCCCCGGTCTCCTCTTTTTCCTATGGGCCCTGTGGCGTTTCTGGAGATCCACGGATCCGGAGGCCGCATCGCGGCCCCTCTTGACGGCCTGCCTCGTGGGCGCCGCGTTCGACATGATCTTCGCTCTTCCGGCGCTGGCCCTCCTTCTCTCCGGGATCGCCGGCGTCACGGCGCACCGAGGACAACCGCCGCCCCCTTCCAGGAAACTTCCACCCAGACTCCGCGCGACTTTTTGCGCCCTCGCGGCGGGGGCGGTGGGACTACTGATCGTCCCCAACAAAACTCGGGTAGAACTCTCAGACCCCCGGTTCTGGCAGTACCGTGGAGATGACCTGGGATGGCGTGACCATGCCTGGGGTGAGGCTTTTCTCGTCTATCAAAAGGCTGAAGACTTGGACCCTTTCCACGCCCCCCTTTATTGCCAGGCGGGTGGTCTGGCCCTGGGCCATAATGATCTCCTGAGAGCTGAAGAAGAATTCAAGCGATGCGTGGCCCTTGAACCCAACGCCCTGAGAGCCTGGCACGGCCTTGCGGTGACCTTACACCGGCAGGGCCGGCATTCCGAAGCGGCGCGCCTTGAGGCCTCTTTGCCGCCCCTGACTCTCCGAATCGAGAAACGTATTAAAAACACGCATCACACTCTCTCGAACTATGCGCTCTATCTTCTGGGTTTAGTATAATCCCGGCACCATGAGTTCCGACACTCATCTTGTCAGCGTGGTCATTCCGGTTCTGAATGAATACGAGAATCTTTCTCCACTGCGCGCCGAGATCGCTTCCAGCCTGAAAAACGTTCCCCACGAAATCATTTTTGTCGATGACGGCTCCTCCGACGGCAGCCGGGAAGAGCTCCAGCGCTTCGCCCGCCAAAGCCCGAACGTGACCACCATCCTTTTGTCGAAAAACTTCGGCCAGACGGCCGCCCTGGCAGCCGGCTTTCAACAGGCCCGGGGAGGAATCGTGATCCCCCTCGACGCCGACGGACAGAACGACCCTCACGATATCCCCCGCCTCCTTGAGAAAATCGCGGAGGGCTATGACGTGGTTTCCGGCTGGAGGCGGAAACGGCATGACGCCCTCTGGTCCCGGCGCGTTCCCTCGGCGCTCGCGAACGCCGTGATCGCGAAGGTCACCGGCGTTTCCCTGCACGATTTTGGGTGCACCCTCAAAGCCTACCGCCGCTCCTCCCTCAGTACCCTGCGGCTTTACGGGGAAATGCACCGGTTCCTTCCCGCCTGGTGCGCCTGGAGGGGGGCCCGCGTCGCGGAGATTGAGGTCAACCACCGGGCCCGCATCCGGGGACAATCCAAGTATGGGATTGGAAGAACATTCAAAGTGCTTCTGGACCTGCTGACCACGAAATTCTTCAGCGGCTATCTCACCAAACCCAGCTATCTCTTTGGGGGACTGGGCCTCGCGTTTTACATGGTCGGCGCCGGCGCCGGAATCCTCACTTTTTATGACAAGCTGGGCCCGGACCGCTGGCCCAAGCTCAGAATCCCTCTTCTTCTTCTCACGGCCACGCTCGGCATCGTGGGAACGCTTCTTCTCCTGATGGGGCTTCTGGCGGAACTGATCGTGCGCCTTTACTATGAGATGACGTCGGAGAAACCCTACCAGATCAGGGAAATCGTGACCTCGGGACCCGGAGAAAACCATTAAACAATCGCTGCGGGTCGCGGCGGGCATTCTGGTCAGCGGGATCGGCCTTTTTTTCGCGTTCCGCGATGTGGACGTCAAAACCGTCATGAAAGGGATGTGGCACGCGAAACTGCCGTTTGTCATCGCCGCCGCGATCCTCTACGGCCTGGCTTTCGTTTTCAGAAGCATCCGTTGGCGGTTCCTTCTCAAACCGATGGGGACGATCTCGCTCACGCGCCTCTTCTTCGCGCTCATGTTCGGGTTCTTCATCAATGAAGTAGTTCCCTTGAGGGCCGGCGAGCTGGCCCGCGCGCTCCTCGTCGCGGGATGGATGAGCATCCCGCTGGCGAGTTGCCTCGGCACGATCGTCGCGGAACGCCTGGGAGACCTTTTCGTCCTTTTCACGGTCTGCCTCGGGGTCTCCGCGAACCTGCCGGGAGCCAAGCTGCCCACCAAGTCGCTGGCCCTGGCGCTGATCCTCGCGGTCGCCGCCTGCGCGACCCTGATCCGGTGGGGAACCGTCCTCTCCAAAATCCAGTTGAAAAACCCGTGGCTTCAAAAAACCACACGGGCGCTGGGCCGCCTCGTCGAAGGTCTCCGGCAGCTCGGAGACCTCAGGAACGCCGCCTGGCTTTTCCTCAGCTCAATCGCGGTCTGGACCTTCGACCTTTTGGCGATGAACGTGCTGGCCCGGGGCTTCGGACTGTCCCTGTCGGCGACGGGAACGGGAGCCTTGATCATCGGGATCGCGATGGGTGTCATGGTCCCGGCGGCTCCGGGCTACATCGGCACCTATGAGTATTTCGGAAAAAAGACGCTTCAGTTGGTGGGCGTGCCGACGCAGGTGGCGCTGACTTATGTAGTGTCTCTCCATTTTTTCCAGATGATCATGATCGCGGCCTTTGGGCTCCCCGTATTGATCCGCTTCGGGATCCCGCGCCTGGCCAAGCGGAGATGACAAAACCGATCAAGGTGGTTCACCTGGTTCCCGGCCTGGGAATCGGGGGGACTGAAAAACAAGTCCGGCTACTTTTAACCCATCTGGATAAGACCCGCTGGGATGTTCAATTGTGGGCATTAAAAAAAGATCGGGGACCTTTGGGGGATCGCCTAATGGAAAAAGGGATTCCTGTTAAAACTTTTGGGGGGCATAGCTGGAAATCTTCAATATGGTTATTGCCTAAACTATGGTGGGAGCTTATTCGTCAGAAACCCGATATTCTGCATACCTGGCTTACCCCCGCCAATGCCATAGGACGACTCGCCGCTAAACTTGCTCGGGGGCATACACGAATCGTCAGTAGTTTACGCGTTGTAGAAAAAAGAAAATGGCCTTATTTTGCTTTAGAATCAAGAACGCAATTATCAAAGGCCATTACAGTGAATGCACGAGCTGTTCTTGATTTCGCTCAAGTCACATTAAAGATCCCCGCCTCTAAACTTGTCTTGATTCCTAATGCGTGGCAAGAAGAACCGCCAAATCCTCAATCTACTATCAATCTCCCAATGGACTGGCTGAAACCGGATATCCATTTGATTGGGGCTGCTGGTCGCCTTGATGAACAAAAAGGCTTTCCCATTCTTTTAAAAGCTTTCGAACGAATTCACTTCGCATTCCCCAACGCACGTTTAATCATTGCAGGGGAAGGTCCGCTCAAAAATAACTTAAAAAAACAAATTAAGGAGTTATCGCTAAAGGGTCGCGTAATCTTGCTCGGAGCTCTTCCTGATTTAGAAGATTTTTTTGCACGGATACGACTCTTCGTGCTTTCTAGTTTGTGGGAAGGTATGCCAAATGTTCTTATCGAAGCCATGGCTCATGGCGTCCCGATCGTAGCAACTAAGGTGGGGGGAGTCGAAGAATTAGTAACCCATGGGAAAACTGGGATATTGGTTTCTGAAAATGATGAGATGGCATTAATGGAAGGAATTAGACAAACAATCTTAAAACCAGAAGAAGCTCGCGCGCGATCTGTGGATGCAAAATCAATTATCCGAACACAATACTCACTTCCCCAATCAATTCGTCTAACTGAAAATCTATATAAAGACCTCTTAGAGGATGACGACGAATGACCCGGGCCCACGGGCTCTATCTCCTCTGCTGGATCACCGCGGGGCTGGTTTCCCTGATTCTGACGCCGCTCATGCGCGGAATCGCCACCCGCTTTAACATCATGGACCGCCCGGATGAAAAACTCAAAACCCATGGGGGCGCCGTTCCCTACCTGGGGGGAGTCGCGATCATCGCCGGATTTATCATTTCTCTCATCCTCGTCCGCTTCTTCACGCACTTTCACACAGGAACGCTGAAATCCATCCGGGGAATCTTCCTGGGGACGATCCTGGTCTCTCTCATCGGGTTCACGGACGACGCGCGGCGGGGAGGACTGCATTTCAGGACGAAATTCATGCTCCAGGCGCTCGCGGCCATCGTCCTGATCGCGTTTGATGTCCGAATCAAGTTCGCCCATCCCGTCTGGCTGGCCGATCTCCTGACCCTGGTTTGGGTGATCGGGATCACCAACGCCCTCAACCTCACCGACGTCATGGACGGTCTCGCCGGCGGGATCGCGACAATCGCGAGCCTCGCCTTCCTGTTCATCTCCCTCCCCACGGAAGAGATCTACGTCAATTTCGCCTCGGCCGCTCTCGCCGGAGCCTGCATGGGTTTTCTCCCTTACAACCTTTCCAAAAAACGCCGGATCTTCATGGGAGACACGGGGAGCCTCACACTCGGCTACATCCTCGCCGCCCTTTCCATGGGGACCTCCTACACAAAGATCAACAACATCGGCTTGTTTTCTCCCCTCCTGATCCTGGCCCTGCCGATTTATGACACAATCCTTGTCAGCCTGCTCAGGCTTCACAAAGGACAATCCCCCTTCATCGGATCAAAGGACCATCTTCCTTTAAGACTGAAAGCGATGGGCTTGAGTCAAAAACAGGTTCTTACGGTCTGCCTTGCATTTTGCGTCGCCGCTTCCTGGGGAGCCTACCTGCTGACGCGCCTGTCCCCGATCGGATGCATCATCGTCATTGCTGTGGCCCTCTTCATATTCGGCGTTCTCTCATGGAAAATCTCAAAAGTAGAGGTCTGATACAAACGAATCGGGCGAAGCGACAATCGGTGGTCGTTCTGGGGGGAGGCCTGGCCGGCCTCTCATGCGCTTTCCACCTGAAAAAACCCTCCATTGTGATCGAAAAGTCCAATGCGGTGGGAGGGACGGCCCGCTCCTTCCTCATCAACGGTTTCACCTTCGACCACACCGGGCACCTGCTCCATCTTCACCATCCCTACACCAAAACTTTGATCCGTCGTCTCCTCAAAAACAACCTGACGCTTTGCCAAAGGAGCGCGTGGATCTATTCCCATTCCACTTACACCTCCTATCCTTTTCAAGCCAATACTCACGGCCTGCCGGATGAGGTGATCCAAGAATGCGTACTGGGATTTTTGAATAAACCCTCACCATGGCCCTCTTCCCCCGACTATTCGAAAATTCCATTTGATCGCTGGTGCCTCTCGACCTTTGGCAAAGGCATCTCCAAACACTTCATGTTTCCCTACAACAAAAAACTCTGGGGAGTGCGGCTTCAAGCGATGACCGCCGATTGGTGCGGACCTTTCGTCCCCACACCGACACTGACCGACGTTGTGAAGGGCGCGCTCAGCGACCAAAAAACCCGGTTCGGCTACAACACCTCTTTTTATTACCCCAAAGAGGGCGGCATCCAGGTCCTTCCGGAAGCGATGGCCGCCAAACTCTCCGATGTCCGCCTGAACTGCTCGGTGGAAAAAGTGGATTGGGAAAGCCGGAAAGTGAGAATTTCCAGCGGGGAATGGCTGTCATACTCCTCTCTTGTCAACACCCTGCCGCTTCCGGAACTTCTCGACCGCATGAACAACCTCCCGAGGCAGGTCAAGCAAGCCGCAGAAAAACTCCGGTGGGCCTCCGTCCTCTGCCTCAACGTCGGAGTGGCACGAGCCCACATATCCGATAAATCCTGGGTCTACTTCCCCGAACCACGATTTCCGTTCTACCGCGTCGGCTTTCCCATGAACTTCACGCCCCACGCGGTGCCCAAAGGCTGCAGTTCCATGTACGTGGAGGTTTCCTTCCGTCCCGGGCGGGAACCCGATCACGAGAGGACATGGAAACAAACGCGCGCAGGCCTCGAACGCGCGGGGATCCTCAAACGCTCCGACCGCACCCCGGTCCTTCAGTTTTTGCCCATCAAATACGCTTACGTGATCTACGACCGCGAGAGAGTCCCGGCGCTTAAAACCATCTTCAAATTCCTGGCCTCCCAAAAAATCCTCTCTATCGGACGGTATGGGGCATGGAAATACTCGTTCATGGAAGAAGCGATCCTTGACGGCAAAAAAGCCGCGGAGGCCCTCCATTAAGACCAAAGTCACCCACCTCATCACGATGCTCGAGCTGGGCGGGGCGCAGAAGAACACGCTCTATACCCTCGCGCACCTCGACCCCCGGCGGTTCCAGGGCCAGCTCCTCAGCGGCCCGGGGGGGATTCTCAACAACGAGTCCCGGGAACTGGTCGCCAAAGGAGTCGAAGTGAGCTCTATTCCCTGCCTGGTGCGACCCATCCGCCCCTGGAAGGATCTCCCCGCGCTCTTTCAAATCTGGAGAACTTTGAGGGCTTTTAAACCGGATATCCTTCATACCCATTCTTCCAAAGCCGGAATCATCGGTCGCGTCGCCGGGGCGTTGGCGGGCGTGCCGGTCATCATCCACACTTACCATGGCTTCGGTTTTAACCGCGCGCAAAAACCGTGGACCCGCGCCGGCCTTCTCTGGGCTGAAAAGCTGGCCGCTCTCTTCACCAAAAAATTAATCTTTGTTTCCGAAGCCAACAAACGAGAGGCGGAATCTCTGGGAATCGGTCGCCCCGAACAATACGCGTTGATCCGCAGTGGAATAAGAAAACCGATCCGCGCCAACGATCGCGCTGTCCGGCAATTCAAAGAGGATTACGGCATCCCTCCGGAAGCCCCGGTCGTGACCACGATCGGCCCTTTTAAACCTCAGAAAAACTTGATTGATTTTCTCCGCATCGCCAAAGCCGTCAGTGGTCTGCATCACTCCTGCCGATTTCTGCTCGTGGGAGACGGCGAACAAAGGAAGATGCTGGAAAAAGAAATCCGGGGCCTCTCGTTGGAGGGAAGGGTGATCATGACAGGCTGGCTGCGGCGGTCACGATACCGTGTGAAACGGCCCCTGGACCCGGGCCTCGAAAGCGGACCTTCGGAAATCGAATTGGTCCTCTCGGCTTCGGATGTTTTCATCATGACCCCGCTTTGGGAAGGCCTGCCGAGAAGTCTTGTGGAAGCGATGAGCCTGGGTGTTCCGCCGGTTTGTTACGATACCGACGGCGTCAACGATATTATCAAAGACGGCGAGAACGGCTTCCTTTTCAAACCCGGTGAGATTGAGCCGATGGCCCGGCAGATCGACCGGGTCCTTAAACACGAAGGGATGCGGCGGACAGTCGGTCAAGCCGCCCAAACCTCGATTGGGGAGGATTTCGACATCGACCACATGGTGCGCCGGCAAGAAACCCTCTACGAAGAAATGACCCGCCGCTCCGCCTCTTAAACACAACACTCTTTTCGATATACCCAATAAGTCAAATCGACGTTCCCTGAAAAACCTTCTTTTTTCACCGTTACATGCTCGTTACAATCTTTTTACAAGAAGTTCATGCGATCTTAAGACAACCGGGTTAAACTCAAAGAGTCATGAAAAAGGTCCGCAATCTGAAAGTCCTGCTGGCTCTCTCACTGTCAATCCTGCAACCCACCTCCTTTATATTCGCCAACAACGATCCTTCGTATCAAAGCCAAATAGACAATAAGCCTCCGGTGACGCGCGTCCCCCAGCCCGCCGCGGCCCAACCGATGGCACCCGTCGACCCGCTCGTGGGAACCACCATTGTGGGGTCTGATGGCAGCACACTGCTGTACGCGGGTAATTTTCCAAGTATCGATTCCACCACGGGGCACTCTACTCAGGTTAATGTTTACCATGATGCGGCCGGGAATACGCGGGGAACAACCACCACCGATCTCACGACAGGGCTCCTTATTAACACTAATTTCATAGCGGCACCAGTGGCCACCCAGACAATAAGCCAGACCACCGTCAAACCCTCTCCGGCCCAACCGGCACCTGCGGCGGCGACCGTCAGC
>Ga0207100_1130_pt1 | contig 17102 bp, 13 predicted proteins | sample Alteio_BWMinHeat_82_FD_153520 | JGI IMG/M metagenome (GOLD analysis project Ga0207100, IMG submission 153520) | Enriched cells from forest soil in Barre Woods Harvard Forest LTER site, Petersham, Massachusetts, United States -... | ecosystem: Environmental > Terrestrial > Soil > Temperate forest >...
TCACATGTTCTCTCATTCCAATCGCAGCCATTTTTACGGGCCCATTTCAGAATTTCGATATGGCCACTGTAAGCAGCACTTGAACAAGTTCTCTCATCCCATGGACAATCCTTTTGATGAGCCCATTTGAGAATGTTCAAGTGACCATTCAAAGCAGCATTCGAACAGGTTGTGGAATTCCATGGACAACCATTAGATCTGGCCCATTGAAGCATTAATAAATTTCCATTCAAAGCTGCATTTGAACAAATATTCGCGTTAATTGGTGGATATCCATTTTGACTTACCCAGTTTAATATATGGAAATGATTATGGTATGATGCTATTCCACAGATATCCATTTTTCCACTATATAGGTTGTACCACGCCCACTGGAGAAGATTTATGTGTCCCTCACGAACAATCCATGCATGGTTTATAGAGCCTTGTTTAGGAATTGTAATTCTTCCCACAGTGATAAGTTTGATGATAGTTGTACGGATTTTTCTACAGACATGTCTCAATAATTTAAGATAAAATTCATTCGTAATTGTCACAACAAGAATAATTTCAAGAAGCTCTTCTGGGAGTGAAATTAATTTCATTTTTGATGAAGTAGTTAAATTTGTATGGTTTGATTATCTGTTATGTGGTGCAATTTTTTAATGGTATTATGTGAGCTCGGACCACTTTTTAATAGCCAGTTGTTTAGTTTCATCTGCCAATGGTAGCATTTGTTCTTTGGCCCATTTGAAAATTCTCAGATTGTCACACTGTAATGCTATTTCAAATATGTTACGCATTGGACTTTCACCTTGATGAGCCCACTTGAGCACCTCTAATCGGTCCTCTTTAATCGCAATGAAGCAAGTCAAATCGTCCCAACTAGTGCCATGACAATGAATCCAATTATGAATTGACAGTTCATCTTGAGCAAAGGTTGAATGAATTTTCCCATCCCACTTGCAATCATTTTCTAAGGCCCATTTTAAGACTTCAACGTGTCCATTCGCAGCGGCATATTCGCAGGTTTGGCTATTCCATTCGCATCCATTTTCGCGTGCCCATTTTATAATTTCCAAGTGTCCATTTATGGCTGCATAAGAACATACCTCATAATTCCATTCGCATCCATTTTGACGAGCCCATTTCAACAGTTCAAAATGCCCGTGAAAAGCAACCACTGAACAAACCCGATAATCCCAATCACATTTATTTCGACGAAGATACTGCAAAATTTCCAATTGTCCGCCGATAACAGCTCCCAGGCATGTCGTACTATTCCACTGACACGCAATATCAGGATCAAATGCTAATTTAAGAATCTCCAAGTGACCACTTCCGGCAGCATTCATGAACATTGTATCATTCCAATCGCAACTATTTTTAAGTGCCCACTTTAATATCTCAATATGGCCATAGGTAGCGGCGTTTGAACAAGTAAAATGATTCCACGGGCATCCATTTTGACGAGCCCATTGAAGTATTTCGAAATGGCCCCATTTTGCTGCAGCGGAACAGACATAAATATCCCATTCGCAGCCCATATCACGAGTCCACTTAACCAGATCCAAAGATCCTGTTCGAACTGCCCAACTACATATGTTGGATGGAATGTTCTTTTGAATGGTAATTCTCTTAGCCAAGAGTAACTCGATGATTAGTTCGCGGAATGTTTTGCAAATGTGTCTCAGTAGTTTCAAATAAAAGACATTGGTGATTCTAGTGAGAAGAAGGTATTCAATAACATCTTGTGGTAGTGTCAAGATATTCATATGTGTAATAACTATCTTTAAATATTGAGTCAGTTCGTTATTATTTTCATTCAATTTTTTCATATCATTTGGTTACAACAAAAAAAATTGATACAATTGATTGGTTGATTGAACTAATCATATATCTGAAATACCGTATCATATCACTATGCACTACCTTATACTTTGTTTAATTCTTCTGACGGTTAGCCAAGGAGAAGTTCCTAACTCTGACATGACATGTCCTCGTTATGATTCGAATGACACCTTGATCCAATCTGAACTGTGTTCCAATTGGGCTATCCCAAGTTCCGACTCGCATTTTCCACAAATGTATACTCCGCAAACCACTCAAGTTCGAATTCATTTACCCGCATCTTCATCTCAAGTACAGACGACACGCACGTACTTCGGTTATGATCTTACCTTTTGGGCCAGTTTATGTTTCGTGATAATGTTTATGTTATTCATTAGGATCATGATTTGCGAATGTTGTCATGAAGATTAGAGTTGATATTAATTGTGAAATTAATTGAATAATTAATTTCGCATAAAATCGTGAGACCATTGCTGCATCAGATCCCGACGTGTCCAAGGATAACAAGGACAATTATTTTTTAGTGCCCATTTAAGTATTTCTAAATGGTTTCTCAATAATGCATTTGAACATGTATATTCATTCCATGGGCAACCATTTTTGTGTGCCCATTTCAGTACCTCTAAGTGACCATTCAAAGCAGCACTCGAACAAGTATGTTCATCCCACGGACAATTATTTTCACGCGCCCATTTGAGTACTTCTAAGTGGCCATTTAAAGCAGCATTTGCACAGGTATCAATGTCCCAATTACAGCCATTTGAACGTGCCCATTTGAGTACTTCTAAGTAGCCATTTGAAGCAGCATTTGCACAGGTATCAATGTCCCAATCACAGCCATTTTCACATGCCCATTTGAGTATTTCTAAATGTCCACCTTTAGCAGCATTCGCACATGTCGACCAATCCCAATCACAACCATTTTTACGAGCCCATATTAGTATTTCCAAATGGCCATTGTAAGCGGCTGCTGCACATGTCATAAAGTTCCATTCGCAACCACTACTACGCGTCCATTGAAGTATTTCTAAATAGCCTCCGGAAGCAGCATTTGCGCAGGTCCAACTATCCCATTTGCAACCATTTCCATGTGCCCATTTGAGTACCTCTAAATGTCCACCCAGAGCAGCATTTGCACAGGTCCAACTATCCCATTCACAACTATTTTTACGGGCCCACTTTAATACCTCTAAATGTCCGCCCAGAGCAGCATTTGCACAGGTCCAACTATCCCATTCACAACTATTTTTACGGGCCCACTTTAATACCTCTAAATGTCCACCCGAAGCAGCATTCGCACACGTTATCGCACCCCATTTGAAACTATTTATGCGGGCCCATTTTAGAATTTCCAAATGACCATTTAAAGCGGCGTTTTGGCATATGGATTTACCTGTTTCGCAACCGTTTTTATGTGCCCATTTGAGTACCTCTAAGTGGCCATTCGATGCAGCATTTGCACAAACAGAACCATCCCATTTGCAGCCATTTTCGCGTGCGAATTGAAGAACTTCTAGATGACCATTTTCAGCTGCCCTTGTGCAGGTCAGGCTATTCCATTTGCAACCGATTTGATGTGCCCATTTAAGTAAGTCTAAAAAACCATTTTCCGCTGCCCATGCACATTTGTCGAACGCGTTTCCTTTCGGAATTTTAATTTTTTGTTTGATCAACAATTCAATAATAATCAAACGCCACGCTTTGCAGGTGTTTCTGAAGATTTTAAGATGAATTTCATTCGTGATTGCCATGAGCAGAATAATTTCAAACACATCAAGCGGTAATGAAACATCCACATTTAAATCCATCGGATATAATATTCATGTAATAATGAGTTCTCTTATGAGTCACATGGATCAATTTTTTTGTCATTAACGATTATTAATAACAAAAAATAAACAAAATTCTATTCATACCTTAAATAAGTTTTATTCGATAAATGGAAATTAATTCATTTTTTTATGACAATCGTTAGATTGCATAAATCTGGCCATCTACTCATAATCATAACTCGTGTTTTATCATCGCATGGACAACCATTCTCCAGTGCCCATTTGAGTACTTCGTGATGATCGTTTGAAGCGGCTTCTAAGCAAGTCTGATTATCCCATTCGCAGCCATTTTCGCGTGCCCATTTGAGCACTTCTAAATGGCCACCGAATGCTGCATACGCACATATGGAACTACTCCATTCGCAGCCATTTTCGCGTGCCCATCTGAGCACTTCTAAGTGACCATTTGAAGCAGCGTTCAAACAAGTTTGGTCATTCCATTCATAACCGTTTGCGCGTGCCCATTTAAGTATTTCTAACTGTCCGTGGAAAGCAGCAATTGCACATATTGAATTTGAATGATTTTGTGGAAAACCGTTTTCACGTGCCCATTTAAGAACTCCCAAGTGCCCTCCTGCAGCAGCTTCATTGACAGTCTGCCAATCCCATGGACAATTATTTTGACGAGCCCATTTCAGTACTTCTAAATGCCCGTTCATCGCAGCTCTTCCACAGGTCTCTTCATTCCATTCGCATCCATATTCGCGCGCCCATTTTAGAACTTCCAGATGACCTCCTTCAGCAGCATCTTCGCATGTATCACTTAACCATTTACAACCATGTTTGCGGGCCCATTTGAGAACCTCTAGATATCCATTTAAAGCAGAATTTGAACAAACTAAACTGTCCCATTTACATCCATTCTCACGAGCCCATTTAAGTACTTCTAAATGACCATTTAAGGCTGCTCTTGAACAGGTATTTTTGTTCCATTTACAACTATTTTCCCGTGCCCACTGCAATACTTCTAAATGACCATTTTCCGCAGCCCTTGTACAAGTCCAACTATTCCATGGACAATGATTTTTACGTGCCCATTTTAGAACTTGTAGATGACCATTTTTTGCGGCTCTCGAACAAGTGTAACTGGTCCATTTACATCCATTTGCATGTGCCCATTTGAGTACTTTTAAGTGACCATTTTGTGCAGCAACTGAGCAGGTGAAACTATCCCATTTATATCCCATATCGCGTGCCCATTTGAGCAAATTCAAATATCCATTTCTAGCAGCCCATTTACATTTGTCCAATGTAAAATTTTTCGGGATAGTGATTTTTTTTGCGACAATGAGTTCAATGATAATCACATGGAATGTCTTACACGTATGACTCAATAGTTTGAGATAAAATTCATTTGTGATTCTGATAAGAAAAATAACTTCAAGAATATCCTTTGGGAGTGAAATTAAATCCATTTAGAATAATGATAATTGTGTAATAAATTGGATTATGTATCACATAATTCAATTTTTTGTAATTGCTTTTTTATAATTTCAACAAATGTGGCCATTTTTGACTAATTACGTATAGTGTTGTATCATTACACAAACAACCGTTGTCTAATACCCATTCGAGTACTTCTAAATGGTCTCCATATGTTGCACTTGCACTAGTATCTTCATTCCATGGGCAATTATTTTCACGTGCCCACTTAAGTACTGCAATATGACCATTGAATGCAGCATTTGAACATGTTCGTTCGTCCCATGGGCATCCATTTGTACGTGCCCACTGGAGCACTTTTAAATGTCCATATCTTGCAGCCATTGCGCAAGTTTCTTCATCCCATTCGCAACCCGTTTTACGAGCCCATTTAAGTACTTCGAAATGTCCATTTTTAGCTGCAGACTCACAAGTAAATTTATTCCATTCACAGTCATTTTTACGAGCCCATTTAAGTATTTTTAAATGACCATTTAGAGCAGCTCTTGAACAGGTCCAAGTATTCCATTCGCAGCCATTTGCACGTGCCCATTTTAATATTCCCAAATGTCCATTTAGAGCAGCGTTAGAACAGACTAAACTATTCCATGGGCAATTATTTTCACGTGCCCATTTAAGAACTTCTAAATGACCATTTAAAGCTGCTCCCGAACATGTGTTTTTGTTCATGGAACAACCCTTTTCATGTGCCCATTTGAGAACTTCTAAATGTCCATTCAAAGCGGCATTCGAACAAGTCGCGGAAGTCCATGGACATTTCTCTCTGCGTGCGAATTTGAGAACTTCCAAATGTCCATTCAGAGCGGCACCCGAACAAGTCGCGGAATCCCATGGACATTCATTTTGGCGTGCCCATCTTAATAGATTTAAATGGCCATGCAATGCGGTCCATTCACATTTGTTAGATATTGGAATAGTGATTTTTTCATCTCTGATGAGTTTAATAATAATCTTGCGGAAAATTTTATTTGTGAGTCTGAATACTTTGAGATGAATTGCATTCGTAACCGACAACAGAAGAAAAATTTCAATTGTATCTTCAGGAAGCAAACTGAAATCCATTTCAGATTCAGATACTAACCATATCATGATGAGACTGATAGCTAATCCGAATTATCAATTTTTTAACATCTGGAGCAAATATTAATAAATGGTATCAATTTATTAATATTTATTTTGATAACTTCAATACAATAGAAATCCATAAATTTCTCTTACTCTTGATAATCAGATGACAAGAAATATCAACTTTTATTAAACGGCCATCCCCAAAGTATTTACTCCACAAACAACTCAAGTAAGGACTCATTTAGTTCCGCCAGCACAGATACAATCAGAATATACATTTCGTGGCTACAATCTTACTTTTTGAGCCAGTTTATGCTTTGTGATATTGTTTATGATATTTCTTCGGATCATGATTTATGAATGTTGTCATGAAGATTAACAGTGAATTGATATGATTCTTAATATGATTCTTGGTGTGCCAAAAATCATATTAATCTAATGCCTTCGGTAGGGATCGAACCTACTCTACCCGATCTTCAGTCGAGTGTGCTCCCATTACATCACGAAGGCGAGCCGACTACAGGACTCGAACCTGTATCACTAATTTCGTAGACTAGTATTCTACCACCTGAACTAAATCGGCGAGGATGTGAAAGCTTACTTTCACAAGGCCCTGGTACGAGTCGAACGTACGTTAGCTGATCTGCAGTCAGCCGTTCTACCGTTGAACTACAAGGCCTATGATATCTATTTGTAAATATCATAGGAATTTTGTTTTGGCCCCAACCCGAATCGAACGAGTATTCTCTGATCTGGAGTCAGATGTTCTACCACTGAACTATGGAGCCTGTCAGGTCATATATATGACTTCACAGATCTCTTGGACAAGATGGGTTACGATCCTATGTCTTCTGCTCGCGAAGCAGATGTTCTTCCATTGAACTACGTGCCCATTTGCGTTGTGTCACAACGCAAATGGGCCCTAGTTCGAGAGCTTACTTGATGAACTACGTGCCCATTCGCGCTGTATCACAACGCAAATGGGCCCTAGTTCGAGAACTTGCTTGATGAACTACGTGCCCGAGGACCTTGTCTCAAGATCTACGCATGGTGTAGATTTCTTGAGCAGGTTAAAATAAGTTCGAATCGAACTTATTTTGGACCCAACTGGTTACGATCCAGTGTCTTCTGCTCGCAAAGCAGATGCTCTTCCATTGAACTATGGGCCCAATTTATCTATTTTCATGGATAAATTGGAACTTATTCTGGACCCGATCGGTTACGCTCCGACGTCTCCCGCTCGCTAAGCAGGTGTTCTTCTATTGAACCACGGGCCCTTTTATGTTGTGGAACAAAATAAAAGGAATCGAGATCATGATTGGATTCGAACCAACATCGGCCAATTTAGGAAATTGGCGCTCTACCATTGAGCTACATGATCAGTTAAGACATTAGAGTGCCTTAACTGATCTTTGGACTGATCAGTAAATATCGGAAGCGATGCTTCACGATATTAACCTGCCCTTTCAGGGAGGCCACGCCCTCTGAGAGAGGGCTAGCCCCTCACGAAGACAAGGTAAATAGTCATGATGGGACTCGAACCCATACCCTCTGATGTGTGATATCAGCGCTCCACCTTCGAGCTGCGTGACTTTTTGAGGTCAAGGCCGGACTCGAACCAGCATCGGACAGTTTAGAAAACTGGGGCTCTACCACTTGAACTACTTGACCATAGTCGCTGTAGGAGTCGAACCCACATAATCCCGTGTATAAGACGGGAGCTCTACCTTTGAGCTAAGCGACTTTTTGTTACGGAAGTCCGTGACAAAAAGTTCACATCAAACCATATCGTCACGACGGGAATTGAACCCGCGATTCCGCGGTAAAATAGCAGCGTGTTTCCACTACACTACGTGACGTTAAAAGATCATGATAGGACTTGAACCCATATCGGACGGCTTCGAAGGCCGGCGCTCTACCTTTGAGCTACATGATCCGGCCATCTATCGGAATCGAACCGATGTTACACAGGTTAAGAGCCTGGTGCTCTACCATTGAGCTAAGATGACATAGTCGTGATAGGAATCGAACCCATTTATCTTGTGTGTAAAACAAGTGCTCTACCATTAAGCTACACGACTTTTTGAGATGTTACACATCTCAAAAAGTGGTCTAATTCGTGTGGATAGGAAAACTGTATAAATTTCACCCTTTTCCCTTAGAACGCTGCAGAATCTGTATTCCTAGGAATACAAGACTCTCGCATTCGGCTAGTCCAAACTAGCATACCCCGCTGGTGTCCGGAGACAACTTCACGGGTTAAATTATTATCGTTTTCGGATTGTATAAATTCTTTCCTTTGATTTTCTTTAATTCTCTACCTTGGTCTTTCATCCATTTCCTCATTTCATTTATTGCTCCATTCAGATCTGCATTTATTTTTTTTCGTGTACTTGAAAGAAATAATCCGCGTTTCTTCCTTTTGCCTTTATAGTTTTCATGGAACTCAATTGTTTCAAAAGCCAATGCATCACATATTGATGTATACGATTCATTTATTATCACAAGTTCTTGATTCTGTGCTTCCAATTTATCTCTCAATTTGTTAAGCAGTCTTCTGTAGGGTATTTCATAGAATTTTCTATTTGTTTCTCTACCCATGTTCACTTCCTGTTTCCAACCAGGATTATATCCCACGATTATCTTATCACAGTCACTATAAGTAGTCGCTATGTAATGAACCACTTCATTGAAGTAATTATTTATTTTGTTTTCTCTCCTTCGGAAGAGTTTTCTGATGTGATGGGAAGTGGTCGGCTTGGAATTTTCTTTCAACCCCAAGTCACCTTTGGCTAAACAATTGATTTGTTCATTAGTCCATGCGCGATTGGCATCTTTATTCGTGATTCTTTTCATATCAGAGAACTGTCTTTGACCGGATAGATATTCCAAATCTATTTGCATACGGCTGAGCAAAGTATTCCACGAAGCCTTTTTCTTATCGTGTGTCTGTTTGCTTAGAGTCGATTTGTACTTGTCGATTTGTAAATTATACGATTTGTTTATTGCGGTGATTTTTGATCCTTTAATAATCTTCTGTTCTCCATTCGGATCGTATATTACCATCAGGTTTTTAATGCCTAGATCAATACTAATGACTTTATTTTTGATAGGTTCATTGACAAACTTTGGTTTGGAATAGACATAGTTAACCTTGAAAAACTCGCCATCATAACGAGGGGAAATTTCTATGTATTTCATTATGAGATTCTTATTTTTGAGGGCCTTCAGTTTCCTAATGTAAATGTAACCAGATTCTTCTATGTTAGACGAATCCTTTCCTTCGGAATATATGTATTATCCGTGATATAATTATCTTTTTTTGTGATTTTAGCATCTTCTGGAATATCCATTAGATCGTCATCGCGACAATATAATTTATTTTTATCAACAGTTTTCACACATTTGTATCGGTTATCGTCAATAATATGTGGATATTGAGAAGCTACAGTACTTCCCACAGTCAAACGATAGTATTTAATACCATCAATCAACACTTCTTTCCAACTTCTCGTTGAAAACGGCAATACATAAACTCCATCCCGAGGGAGAAATTTAGGCATATTAGCCTTTATTCCTTTTTGTCGTAATGCAAAGAAACTTGAAAAAGCATGAAAAGATTTGTTAATTATCTGACTCATGACATCACTTGGTATCTTGGGATTAGTGTAATAACGATAAATAATTCGTCCTATGTAATTTTGATCACTTTTTAACCGAGCTTTAACGGGTATATCCTCAAATATTTCATGCATCTTAATAAGTCCTTTGTATTTGGTTGGTTTTATACCAAATAAATACTCATTGTTTTTAACTTGTTCAATGAATTCTTTATCTCGAATTGTACATTTTTTATGATTTATAATTTCGTTTTTTGTCATACAGTAACTTTTATTGTAAAAGCTAATCACAATAGAACGCACGATATCGTTGAATAATTCTTTTCGAACGGATATGTCACAACCTGGTGGGAACTGCAATACATTTTTTTTGATTAATGATTTAATAATCTCGCGATAATAATTTTTACAATTATTGTTAGTTAACCAAATTTCTTGTAGATATTGTTTAATATGGTCATAAATGATATCATTATTAGATTTGATGAATGGTTTGAGCATAACATAACGTTTGTAATAATGATCATACATTTGATAAAATGCAGCGTCGAACTGTGAAGCCTTAGTAATAAAACCATAAGTAATTAATCGATAGAGATCTCGGAAAATTTTATTAGAATATCGATAAAAAAGTTGGGTATGAAAGACACATGTATTGTAAATGTTTTTTGCTTCATGAGCCATAAATCTAAGAATATTGATGTATTTATAGTCAAATTGAGTCCAATATGAAAATGTTCGTGTAATAGTTCCATTTGATCCAGTTTTATAGATCATATGGAAGTTGTGTTTGGATATTATAATTATTTTTATATAATTCGGAACGGAAATTGAACGAATAGCTAAAATATGAGATATTTATACAGTTTTATACACTTTTACTGACCTGAATTACACGACTTTCAAAAGTTATCGATTTGTAGTCGCGATGGGACTCGAACCCATACCTGCTGGCGTGTTATACCAGTGCTCCACCTTTGAGCAACGCAACTGTAGTCATGGTAGGAATCGAACCCACCCACTCCCGCGTATCAGACGGGCGCTCTACCACTGAGCTACATGACTTTTCATGATGTGAAACATCATGAAAAGTTACCTAATTCGTATGAATTACATGACTTGGCCACCTACCGGAGTTTGGGAACGCTTGCGTTCTCCAAACAACGATGATGGAATAGTTTTACAAACTATGGCCACCTACCGGAATCGAACCGGTGTCTCACGGATTAAAAGTCCGGAACTCTACCATTGAGCTAAGATGGCTTTGGATTCAGGTTCTGAAGCGTGAGTCCAAAGCAATCACAATGTATAAGAGGGGATTACTTCTTTATATCAGTTCGAAGGTGAGTATCGTTTTGCCGGGAAATATTTTTTATTCACAAATAGCTGCTATCATCCTTCAGTAAAGCTGGCAGTTCTGGCCAACTGCTCTGACATTTTTATACATACCTGATTTCAATGCAGCTTGTACCGCTGGTACATTATGGCATGAAGTATAACATCCACCCGCTATCATATCTTGGCCAGGGTAACATCTCGCGGGCTGTCCGTTGCTTCCCGCGTAGCTATTTTTTAAACACTGATTGTTTGCATTAGTGAAACCAATTGGACAGTCCGGGGCACACATGTTACAGTTCGCAGAATGAAACCCAGTTTTACATTTGGCATAACATGAACCATTACACATAAATTCAGAAGGCTGACAGTGCGATACCAATGGCCGAGTCAACAATGGGATCTGTGGAGCATTGTCACACCACATGGAAGACCCAAATGCGCGCAAGTTCCATCCAGGTGGACAAGACTGATTTGGTGCACGGCCGGTTTGATTGTACGGCGGTGGCATATCGCAGTATGTTCCACGATCAATAAATCCAGCCGGGCAGTTTGGTTGACAGATTGGTGTATTTCCGTTAAAAGTCACTGACGGATTCTGTTTTAAAACTGCTTGAACGGCCGGTTGGGTATGGCACGGTGGGTAACATAGACCTGATACAGATGGACTGTTGTCTGGACACACAGAAGGTGGCGTTGCGGATCTGGACACCGTGTATATTGCAGGGCCCGCGGCCGCTAAGGAAGCTAACATAGATGGTGAGGTAGTAGATACAGGCACAGGAGCCGGAGTGGATGACATGGTGGATGCGGGAACCGGAACTGGAACTGGAGCAGGAACTGGAACTGGAACAGGAGCCGGCATCACCGGCATCGGATTATGTGGCGGGGTTGTCGGAGCGGGTTGTCCATTGAACGTTTCCAGGCTTGTGAGTCGATCTAACCCGGTACTTATGCCGATTATAACAATAATCAAAAGAATTAATAGAACTAAATTTTTCATCATTATGGTCAATTATATAAGTAAAATGACAAATTATTTGTTCGCACGTTTGAACATATCAATAATGAAATTACATATTGATTATTGATATGAGAAACTTAACAAGAAGTAGTACAAGTGTTAGGACCACTAAAAATTCCTCCCCAACATTCACTTGGACAATATCCTACGCCTGCAAAATTTGGTATGAGTTTGCTACACTTTCCACCACAACATCCTAGAGTACATGCCTTTCCGGCCACCCATCCAGCACAATCCGCGTGAGTATTACACGGTTGAGTAATACTTCTGGGCCAAGTATTGCCACTGGCACATGATCCGGCGGCGCTAGTTGGTGAATCTTTACAATCAGTTGGACAATAACCAACTCCAGCCCAATCTCTGACTTGGGCTGTACAGACTCCACTACCAGCTGGACCACAACAAGCCATCGCACCGACTACTCCGGCTACTCCACCTTTACAATCTGTCGTGAGTTTACATGGTTGTCCGGGACTTCTGGGCCAAGTGTTTCCGCTAGAACATGTTCCAGCGGCACTAGTAGGTGAATCTCTACATTCAGTTGGACAATAAAAATTTATTCCCGTCCAATCCGCCATTTTTGCTTGACATGTGCCACTACCAGTTGGGCCGCAACATGTGTTACCGGGTTGACCCACCAATAAATTCGCACCCGCACAATCCGTAGGTACCATACACGGTTGACCTAAAGCCGCACCAGGACCCGCGGCCGGAGCAGGTGTAGATGGGGTCGGAGTTGTCGGAGTCGCTGGAGTCGCAGCTGGCGGTGGCGTCGAAGTGGAACCAGATCCCGCTCCAGTAGAACCAACCGGTGCGCCCGGTGTCGGTGGTGTTGTGTAACCAGTCGGACTGGAAGGGCCCGTCGATCCCGTTGTAACACCAGGTGTCGGTGGTGGAGGTGGTGGGGGATTACTCCCAGTTGAAGGAGGTGGGCTAGGAAGAGTTGCCGGGGGAGTAGCCGACGGAGTAGCTGGAGGAGTTGTTGAACTTGCCGGCAACCAACCCGATACCGTGGTCCAATTCCACCACACAATAACACCAACCATGATCAAAATTACAAGTAAAAATATTAATCCTTCATTCATAGTAATCAATTATATAAATAACAAAACAAATTATTTCGACAATGATTCGAACAGATTTGAAAACCCGGGAGACAAACACCTGTGGAACGCCCGCACCGCGCAAGTATAAAAATTTATATTTTGTCAACTGAAAAATTTATTTTACCCTCTCAATTTATAATCTAAGTGAATGGCGCAACCAAATGATTGGAATAATGATTGGTATAATGATTGGTATAATTATTGGAACAATCCACAAGACCCAACTCAATACGAGTTGGGAACTGGAGAAATGGATCAATGGTATGACCAACAAAATGACTGGGAAGCAACTCAATGGCCATACTGGGGAAGTTCTACCCAGTCATATGATCCGTACAATTCCTATGTACAACCAGATCCTTCTTTCTATAATCCAACCTATCAATTTGCCAACCAACCAACGACCCAACCAACTCCCCAACAAATTTTCGAGACATACCTTCAAACGGATCCTCAGGCCGTGCCTCCACCCAATGACCAGGACCAAACCAATTCTCAAACCGATCCCAATTACTTCCTTGAAAAAGCGAAGTACTTTTATAACTTAGCCGAACAAACCGATTGCCAAGGAGAATTTGATGACTTGTGTGAAGGAGAATTTGAACGACCTTGTGATCCGTGTGTGAATCCATGTGAACCCCGTTTAGTAACCAGAATCAGGCCATGTATGAAGCGCTACTTTGATCCAGTCAAGAAACATTGGTTCTCTATTAATCGTATCTTGGATACTTATTGTGACACTGATCCATGTGGAGCCATTGAACCAAAACATCATCCATGTAACGATTGTAGATACATCAAGACATTTCCTCGCAAAACTACTTTCTTTGATAAATGCACCAGACACTATGTTAAAACTAACAAAGTATATGATAGATGTTGTAGACCTCACATAGAATGTGAAGACCTATGTTACGCCCCCTCTAAGAAACCTTGGGAATCATTTTATTCCCCAGATTACGTACCTTGCGGACCTTGTCCTTCTTCACCAAAGAAATGTTATGATCCATGTGTAAATATAACTCTTGATGAATGTGAAGAACGAGAAGAACGAGAAGAACGAGAAGAACGAAAAGAAAAAGCTTGTTGCGATGATTGTGAAAAGAAGGGAACCAGATGTGACAAGAGAGAGACCAGATGTGACAAGAAAGAAACCAAATGCAAAAAGAAAATTTGTTTTGAACCTCGCGAAAAAGTTTGTGTCAAAATTGAACCATGTTGCGATCCTTGTCCGAAGAAATGCTGCCCGCCTAGTCCGAAGAAAATCTGTTGCGAACCATGTCCTAAACCATGTTTTAAACCATGTAAGAAATCATGTGACTCATAGTGGGAAAATCACTTTTTTCTAAGACATACAGAATCAAGACTCCGACACCAAATAATCCAGCCGCTGTCATAATCCAATCCGGAATTAGATTAGTGGGCCGTTCTGACCACAAATTAATTATTCTATCATACTCATTGTTATTTATAAAAAGAGAATCATTGTCATCCAAAATATTTGATGTATCTCGAACTTGCTGAACTGACTGATTACCCATTCTATTATATGAAAAGTAATTGAATAAAATAATAAATCTATGATTTTGATCAATTTTTCCATTTGACCAGCCACATAAGTAGCAAACCCACACCGGCAGATAACCAAATAATGTAAGTAGGCCATGAATCACGGTTATTGCTGTTACTATTCAATTCTTTTGGTTTAGTTACTTCCTGCAAATTGATGTTATCCAATAAACCAGATACGATTAAATGAAGCATCAATAAACTCCCAACGGCGTCTTCAAATTCTGCTTCTGATGCAACAATTTCAGAGGTGTTATTAATAACATAATGATTTGTTTCCGATCTGTCCATTGGAAGAGTAACAAATTGAATAGGATCGGCTAGTCCACCTCTCACCACCGCATTGAATGAATAAGTAAAATCACCAGTATGTTCTTTCCGATCCAGGAATATTCTTTCCGAATAATATGTTGGATCTCTTTCTGGATGCTTAAACCCCAATTCGAACTGATAATGAATTTCTCTTCTCTGAAAGATCCCCATCAGGAATTGTTTTTCCCGGCTGTATTCATATTTCTGAAGTGTGGACAAGTATTTAATTGGATAAACATATGTGACATGATACAAAGTAATTTTATCTTTGGAATTCCCCAAAGTGAGTAACTGAATAGTGCCAATTCTTGTTCCTTGATAATGAACATCGCATTCAAAAGCCATCTGTGATTCTAATGAAGCCTTCAAAACGGTTCCTGGTTCGATTTTAAGAGAACAACTCCTATACCGATGATTGAGATAGCTCACAATGGCCCCGGGTAATTTGTCTGTGGTTTTAGTATTGAATTCCGTATGAAGACGCTTGCAATTAGGTGCCAAATCGCGAGGTATTGAAGTTAGGGATCGGCAGTTTTGAAAATAAATTTTTATTCCATGTGTAGAATACAGATTGTCGGTCATTGAGACCAAGACTGACTGATAAATAGTAAGATATGATTGGGATATCACAATGACTCGGTTTCGTCAATTTTTTGTGTCAATACATGAATTCACGCAAAAAATTAAACATTGGTCAAACAAAATGTCTTGGCAATACTGTATTCGTCATAATACATGCATTGCATGATGACGCTCAAAGTGAAACTATCCGAGTAGTAAAGAGTTTGGGCCAGAATCTTGAAATCGGTTCCTAACTCCATTCCATAACTAACTCCAAAAGATTTGTAATTACCGTCTGATCTAATGTAATACATCCAACAATCACCATGTCTAAAATAGAAACAAACATAATCAGTTTCGGGATATGCCCGGAAAATCATGTTGTAAATGTTCAAACAATTGTCTCGGTCATCGCACCTAGCTCTAGTGTTGGGAACTTCAGTGAAATTAGATCTGTATCCTATCAAGTTCATGGCTGTACTTGACCCACAACTAAATAGGAATATAACGACCCACAAAGCGTGCATTGGAGATATTTATGTAATCACTTCATGAAATGAGCCAAACTAAGAATACTTTTTTCAACTTTTTTTTCAAATGGATATATCAATCATGATTAATCTATCCATTCAAATCTCTTATTTTGTTAGTATCATACAAAATTGGTCAATCTCTCTGTTCATCATTAGATTAATACATTGCATATTGAAGGCTTTAGCAAAACTGGTACTTTCATATTGAGTGCCATTGACAAGATCCCTGGTCGAATTGAGTCCAACAGATTCAAACCGACCATCTATTTGAATCCCATTTAGGAAACAAGATTCGTCTGGCATATAGCAAACGTAAGCGACTGATGCTGTAATGGACGCAAATTGATAACCTATGTAACAAGTACGATAGTCATCACATAAAAAGAAAACCGCAGGTACCATGTCCATTTTGATGTCTAGACCATAACCTGGAATGACGTTATCCGCAAAGTTAAGCCCGACGCACAACAAAATCACTGTTAGAATGAGAAACATTTGAAACTAATTGAAAAGATTTAAATGGATGTCTTAGACTATTTACAGCTGCAATTTTTTTATTTGGTTTGGATACGAGTTATACCAACAGGATTTATTTGCTTAGCAAATAAATTCTGTTGTTATAATCGCTTGGCGGTTACACCAACAGGATTTATTTGCTAAGCAAATAAATTCGGTTGCTATGATCGCTTGGCGGTTACACCAACAGGATTTATTTGCCGAGCAAATAAATTCGGTTGCTATAATCGCTTGGCGGTTATGCACCAAGGACCAGGTATATCAAAAGTTCTGGACCAATCATCTGAATAAATCTCTGCTCTGGCTCGATTTATACATTGAGCATTAAAGCAGGTAATAAAATCGTAGGATTG
>Ga0207100_1036_pt2 | contig 17058 bp, 19 predicted proteins | sample Alteio_BWMinHeat_82_FD_153520 | JGI IMG/M metagenome (GOLD analysis project Ga0207100, IMG submission 153520) | Enriched cells from forest soil in Barre Woods Harvard Forest LTER site, Petersham, Massachusetts, United States -... | ecosystem: Environmental > Terrestrial > Soil > Temperate forest >...
CTCGCGATCAATCCCCTTCCCGTCGTCTCTTATATGAATCGTGAAGTCTTTCTCTCCATATCCGATTTCCACCTCAATCTGATGGGCCCGCGCATGCTGAAACGCGTTCCGTAGCGCTTCGGCTGCAATGCGGTAAACCTCATCTCGCACGATCGGATGCAAGCTTCGTGGGCTCCCTTGCGCGACAACTTCGAATGCAGGTGAGGATTGGTCACCTGCGGCCGCCAGATCCCCGATTGTCCGAATCGCTACGGCAATATCATTCTCCTCGACAGTAGACAAGCGCAAGCCCTGCACGGCATCCCGGCCCTCTGTGATCGCTTCAGACGCCAGATCGTTAGCAGCCTCCAGTATTTTGCGAGACTCGAAGGCGCCAGACGGCAGCTTGTAAATTGCGGCTTGAACGCGTGGTAAAAGTCCTTGGAACTTCTGCAACAGCGTGTCATGGAGTTCTCGCGCGATCCGTGTGCGCTCGCCGACGCGGGCCGCCAGCGCCATTTCGAACTGATGATGCAATTGTCGGAGACGCAACTGGTAGGCCGCCCACAACAGCGCCATAAAGAGGATCGCGCAAACGGCGCGAAACCAGGTGGTCCCCCACCAGGAAGGCGTGATCAGAATGGGCAGCGACACCCCAGCCTCATTCCATACGCCATCGCTATTAGACCCCTGCACGCGAAAAACATATTTGCCGGGGTCTAGATTAGTGTAAGTGGCCAGGCGTTGCTTACTACCGACCTCGTTCCAACTGGGCTCAAGGCCTTCGAGCTTATATCGATAGCGGTTCTTCTGGGAATTTGCGTAACTCAACCCGGCAAATTCAAAGGAGAACACGTTGTCCTTGTAGGAAAGAGTCAAGGAATCGACGTATGGAATGGCTTTCTTAAGCACCGATTCAGAGCCGACAGCAACGGCTTTGTTGAAAATCTTGAAGCTTGTTATCGCTACTGGCGGCACGAACGGATCGTCGGTGATGTTTTCAGGGAAGAACGCATTAAACCCATTGCTGCCGCCAAAGAACATCTTCCCGTCTCGGCCTTGATAACAACCGTCACTGAATTCATTGCTCTGCAGGCCGTCGGACACGTCATAATTTCTGAAGATTTCCTTGTGCGGATCGAATCGGGATACTCCCTTCTGAGTGCTGAGCCAAAGCCTGCCAACTCCATCTTCCCGAATGCAACGAATCGTGCTGCTCGGCAGGCCCTGGCCCTCCGTGTACCGTGTAAAGCTTCCATGTTCACGGTTGAACCGATAAAGTCCGTCAAACCCTCCTGCCCAGAGTGTTCCAGTCCGGTCTTCGTGGATAGTGGTAATGCCGCCGCCATTCAGTCTGTGAAGGTCACGTGAATCGGGGGGGTAAGCCGCAAAACTCTTCGCCTTGTCATCGAAGCGGATCAGCGCGCCGCCAAACGTGCCCAACCACAGAGCGCCAGAACGATCCTGATAAATGATCCAGACCCAATTTGCCAAGCTGTCCGGGCTATTGGGATCGGGCTTGTAATTAATAAACCTTTCTGTCGCTGGATCAAAGCGGCTTATTCCGTTCTGCTGGCCTACCCACATATGGCCGTCTCGGTCTCCATAGATCGTGAAGACGTTATCAGACATCAAGCCGTTGGGATCATCAGGGTTGTATCGGTAATGCTTGAAGCGCCCAGTGCGCTCGTCGAGCCGATCAAGACCGCAGGCGCCGCCACCCACCCACAGATAACCCGCCGCATCTTTGTAAATGCTATCGACGTTAGTGCCTTCACTGAGCGCATTCTCGTTGCGCGGCTTGGGAATGTAATGGGTAATTTCGCCCGTGTTTGGATCCAATCTGTCCAAGGCGCGGGGGAAGAAGCCTATCCAAAGAACACCATTCGGCTCCTGATAGATCGCCTTGATCCTGCCGGGCGAGAGGCTATTGGGGTCGCCTGGACGATGTCCGTAATAGCCGAACGGTTCTTGCCGGAAATTGAGAATATTGAGTCCCGCATTTTCAGTTCCCACCCACAGCACACCACCCGTGTCCTGATAGACAGACATAATGGCGTTACTGTCGAGGCTATCCGGGTCCGTCTCATCGTGGTGAAAGCGGTACGCGAAACGTTCTCTCCTCCGATCGAAATAATAGAGACCCTCGCTCGTTGGCACCCATAATCCATTCTGCCCGTCAGCCACGAGGTTGCTGTTAACCGAGCCCCCGTTTGTTGTCGATGCGAGGACGCCGGCAGCACGGGCACCCAGTGGGTATTTCGTGATGCGCCCTGCCTGCCTATCGTATTTCACGAGCCCGACAATTGGGGAGTTGGCCATCATCCACAAATTGCCGGCTTCGTCTTCATACACATTCTCCGCGCTGGGGACATTCCGGGTGGCAGGAGGGCGAGTAATCTGCCCAGACTGTTGGTCCAGATGGAACACGCCGCGCTCGCCAACAAACCAGATTTCTCCCTGTCGATCCGCAATGACTTGAGTGATCCTGCCAACAAACTGGCCAGCACTGTCATTGCGGTAATGAGTAAATGTTCCGGTCCTTGGATCAAACTTGTCGAGGCCGCTGGCTTCGGTGCCAAACCAAAGACAGCAGCGATTGTCTCGGGCAACGCTCGTAACGTAAGCGCCGGCAATACTATTAGGGTTCTTGGGATCATGAAGATAGCGGGAAAAGCGTTCAATTCTAGGGTCGAATCTGTTCACCCCAGTGTTGGTGGCGACCCACAGATCGCCGTGATCATCTTCCATCAGAGCTTGAATAAAATTGGAACTTAAGCTAGTGGGGTCGTTGGGGTTGTTCTTGTACACGACGAAGGTATTACCGTCATAGCGATTGAGGCCATCTCGCGTGGCAAACCACATGAAGCCGCGGCGATCCTGCAAAATGGCAGTTACATAGCCTTGAGACAGGCCATCGTTCGTGGTGAGGTGCGTGAACTTGAGGTTCCTCACATCAGCATGGCCGGGCTCAAATCCCACAGCGGGAGGCCCGAGCAGGAACGTGAGGGTACTAATTGTGATGAGCGCCAGCGCAGCTTTCATTTGCGACCTCGACCGACCTCACTTCAGTGGTATTCGCGAATGAATCTCACCGCCTCGCAACAGCAACAATCGGGATGAAACGCAAAGGAAAATGTACGTTTGGGGGTGAATCCTGTGCTAGCTAATGTAGCACTCTCATTGTCATTAAATCGAGTAGCCAGGTAGTCCGACCGCCAGCAGGCCTGTAACGACTCGAACAGCGATCCGAATTAGCCGGCGGAATTGGGGCTGGAACTGATTTAGACAAGTGCAGAAAGCTTTGCCAAACGGTTTATCTAACAGTCTTTGTTTCACTGTCTCGTTCTGCGGGAGCCTGCACCACCCAACCGCGTGGTCGTAAGGGCCCCACTCCCATTCAGGCAACCAGTTTCTTGCGCATCTCCCGTTTCATTGAAATTCCATCATGCTTCCGCCGCACTGCGGACAAACCAGGTTAATAATCGACGAGATGATGGTGGCACTACGTTCAACGGGAAGTGTCTCGAATTTTGGCATGGCCTTGCTCCTAGAACATTGAGAGATCAATGCCTGTTTGGAATCTCGTACAGCAATCACTCGTACCCTTACGCGATCGAGAGCGAATTCAGGATGCAAGTACGACGTAGTTCGGAGATGAGCATGCAAACACGATGCCATTGGGAAAGATAGGCAAGTTCCGGAATTCCGCTGATTCTGCGCGTTAGTGCCGGCAGCCCTGCCCGTAATGGGGCAGTGACGGACCTTTCGCGGTCATCCCGCCTATCCTGGTTGCGCTGGGTCTCTCTCTCGAATCACAATTATTTGACAATCCAGCGGCTCGGTGACTCGCTACTCAATTTCCGATTTGGCATTGCGCATGCAAACCTCAGAGGAGGTAAAGAGAATAACCATCTGTCGAGCGAATTTGAGACTTGGAGTAAGCATGACAAACACAGCTATTCCTTGCTACTGCAAACCGAGTGACCACCTTCTGAAACGCAGCTCATTGATAGCGTTCCTGATCCTAGTGATGGCATGTGGCACAGAAGCGTTTGCAGAAGATCAACAAAACAATCTACCGTCGAGTCTTCGTGCCACTCACCTGCTTGGCTTCGCAGGCGCCCGTAATAACAGTAAAGGAACTCTGTCGATTGAAGGCGATGCATTGCAGTTTAAGAAAAAGGGAAAGGCCGCGACGCAGGTGAAGATCGCTTCAATTCACGACCTGTTGCTGGGTGATCTAAGCCGGCAAGTTGGCGGAATACCAGTAACTCTAGCCAAGGCCGCGGTTCCATATAGTGGGGGCCGCGCCGTCAGCCTCTTTACTCATAGGAAATATGACATGCTGACTCTGGAATACGTAGACGCTGAAGGCGGACTTCATGGAGCAATCTTCGAACTCAAAAAAGGGCAAACAGAAGGCTTGCGAAATGAGTTGCTAGCCAAGGGTGCACTGGTCAGCAATGCCAGGAATGAACCCACGAAGCAAACTGCGGAGGCCTCGAGTGAAAACAGATAGACGAGCACTATCTGTAATGGCGACAACGCTTCTGACCCTTGTAATTGCACAGCCGGCCCGACTGTCGGCTGAAAGCGGGGCGCAATGGACCGTTCAAGTGAGCAAGGTCGATCCTGGTGCCGTCGGTCTCCCCCCTTCTTTTCAGGTTGCGATCTACGAGAATCTTTTGCAGGAGTTGAGCAAAACGAAGCGCTTCAAAGGGGTGCTTCGCGACGGTGACCGGAAGGCCGCGAATGCCACAGACCTGGTGCTTCTGAAAACTGTGGTTGAGAAATATGCGGCAGGGAGTGAGACTCAGCGCGCGGTAACCACGGTCACGGGAGCCACGAAGCTAACAGCGCATACTCAACTCTCCACGCCAGACGGCAAGATCATTCTGGAGCGCACTGTTCACGGTAACCTCCGTTTCGTGGGCAGCAACTTGCGAGCAACACACAACCTCGCTCGCAACATCGCGAAGGCAATCACCAAATCATCGCTGCCAGAGCCTCCGTCGCCCGTTGTCACTAAGGCCATGAACTCCACTTCAAGCGATAGCGTCGTTAAGGTCGAGTTTCCGTGACTAGGAGTTTAGGGTGAAACGCCAGCAATGCGTGGCGCGAATACCGAGGCAAATTCGTTTTCGAGTTCTGATTATGAAAGTTTTGATCACTTGCGCACTGCTCTTCGTATTCACACCGCGACTTTTTTCCCAAAGCCCCGAGCAACAAGGCATTCGAGCGGAAGACGTGATCAACCGAATGTATGCGCGCGATGTTCAACGACAGGCCCGGAGTGGCGGATATGTTGGCACTCGCCGGTACACGCTCGAGAACGAACGCTTGCACCAGACTGCCGAACTGGTGGCAGCAGTTCACTGTGATCCCGACGGAACGAAACACTTCGACGCAGTTTCTGAGGCTGGCTGGGGGTCGGCAAACAAACATGTGCTACACAGGATGCTCGAATCAGAGAGTGAAACGTCCAGCCCGGCGAACCGCGCCAAGAGCCGCCTCACGACTGACAACTACTACTTCACTATGGTCGGAACGGAAGGGATTGAGGGTCGGTTAACCCACGTTATCGATGTCATTCCTAAACGCCGAGAGAAGTACTTAATGGAAGGTCGAATCTGGGTGGATGCGACCGATTACGCGTTGGTGCGCGCGGAGGGCAAGCCCGCTCATAGTCCATCATTCTGGACGCACAGTGTGCACTTCGTGCACCAGTACCGGAAGAGAGGCGATTTCTGGTTTCCGGTATCGACCGACAGCATTACCGAAGCGTGGATTTTTGGCACGACCCACGTCAACATCGCTTATTCCGACTACGATGCTAAGCCCGATTCACGCTCTGCACATGCTTTGGATGGAGATATCACTTTCGCCGCCAACTAAAACGTGCATAAGTGAGCAAAACACTATCCTTGCAGTCATTGGAGTTGCTCTGTGGATTTGGGGTCATGGCGCATGCCGGTCTGTCAGCGATCATGGACCAATTGGGAGCACTTCGAGTCGCGCTGCCGATCGGTGCGTGCGGCGATTGAGATCGATTTCCTGAACGATCAGAATGTCCGCATTCGCTCCTGCCAGGAAATTGATTTGTTCCTGGGGCTGGAATCAGTGGCACTTCGATTGCACACAGAGAGTACGTCTAATGAGGCAGGGCGGTGAAGGTAGGAGTCGGAGGTGATAACGGCCATGAAAGATACTTTCTCGACTGCGGAATTGACGGCTTTACGGAACGATCTGATTCACGATTTTCTGATCGACTCGCGCGAGGCTGCCGAACTACTCCAGCTGTTTCTGACGGGACGCGGCTTCGGGACATCGCCCGAGGCAGCCGGAGACGCCGTGGGCCGTTTCAAGAGATCAGGCTGCTCGTTCCCCGTGCTGCGAAGGGAACTGGAGGATCTTGCTTTGGTCATGTGACCGGCTCCAGTTGATCGCGCCACTTATACAGAAGCCGCCGATGCAAACCCAGTTCTTGCGCCAGCGCCACGATGTTGTCGCAGCTCTTTAGGCGCTCCACCACCATTCGCCGAAACTCCTTCGGGTACCTTCCCACTCGTCTCTTTGCCACTCGCAGACTCCTTTCCCTGCAAAGTGTGCCTTTCCTCGAGTGTCTCAGTTTAAGGGGTCAGTCCAGGGTTGCCGTGCTCGCAAAAGTGCCAGCGACACTCTTCGCCCGTCGACCGTGTGCTTTTCCGTATTCTGACCCTCCCGAGCACTGTTGCGCTGATTGCTGACGATGGTTGTGACCGCAATGACGTGGTCAGGATCCGTGGCATGGCGCATCCCCAGAAAAAACCCCAACCGCGAGGATGGAAAGAAAGCTGACCATGTACTCTACCTGGATCGCTTTAGACTGCCGCTGCCTGGCGCAGTTCGACCAGGCGCGCCGCAAGAAATCTCAAATACTCTTCCACGCCCTCCCCGGTCTTAGCCGAAAGCTTAAGGACCGGCATGCCCGGGCGTACAGCCTGGATGTTGTCGTATGCGGTCTTCCAGCTGAATTCAACCGCGACCGCTAAGTCAACCTTAGTGACGACTGCCACATCCGCGCTGTTGAAAATGGTTGGGTACTTGAGCGGTTTGTCCTCGCCCTCGGTCACCGAAATAAGCACGAGACGGAGATCCTCGCCCAAATCATAAGAAGAAGGACAAACCAGGTTCCCAACGTTTTCGATAAAGAGGAAATCCAACTGGTTGAGATCCCATCCCTCAAGCGCGCTTTGGATCATCGCTGCCTCGAGGTGACAGAGAGTGCCGGTCGTAATTTGCTTTACCGCCGCCTCGCTTCGCGCCAAACGCAACGCATCATTTTCGGTGGCAAGGTCGCCGACGAGAGCGGCCACGCGGTAATTTGGGCGAAGAAGAGTGAGCGTCTTTTCGAGGAATGCAGTTTTCCCCGAGCCGGGACTGGAGACAAGACTCACGACGAACACTCCGGCGGCGCGAAAACGGTCGCGAAGTGATCGGGCCACTACGTCGTTCTGCTTCAGCACATTCTTTCGGACTTCGATCAAACGGGGTTCGGCGCGCATTCCTGTATCTCCAACGCTACCACTTCGAGTTCTTTGCCCTGCACGATCTCAGAGCATGGAGTGCCACATTCCGGACAACAAAATAACTGTATAGAGCTGAGAGGACGTAGTGCTCGGCAACTAGGACAAAAGATCACTACGGGTACGTCCTCAACCACGAGGCGAGAACCTTGTAATGGGGTATTCTCGCAGGCCATTTCATAACAGGAGAGGAGTGCGTCTTTCACCACGCCGGAAAAGGCTCCCAACTTTAAGCGCACAGCATTAATCTGAACGCCGCGGCACTCTGCCTCCTCCTCGGCCAGTTCGACGATGCTGATCGCAATCGAAAGCTCATGCATGGCTCGACTCGCTGGGGTGTTCGCCGGGCTGCTGAATGGTGTCGAACTGACCGAACGCCGCCAATGCTGCCTGGCCCAGGCTGATGCCTCCGTCGTTGGGCGGGACTGCGTGATTCGTCCACACTTGTAGCGATCTTTCTCCTTCCGCCAGCATCGACTTCAAGTCTTCCAGTAACAACTCATTCTGAAAGACTCCTCCGGAGAGAACAACAGTATCCAATCCGTGACTGCGAGAAATGCCGGTCAAGGCATTGCGTAAACCCTGAGCAATTCCCAACTGGAACGATCGCGCGATTTCCCGGATGTCTCGCCCGCGAATCCGGTCCAGCACCACGGCCCGTAACAGCGGTCGAAAATCGAGTTCCCTTCCAATGAAGGGGAAGGGATAGGGCTCCTTCAAGGGAGCGCTGCGCGCGAGTTGCTCGAGCCACATCGCGGCCTGTCCTTCAAAAGTCACCTCGCGGGTAAACCCGAGAAGCGATGCGGCGGCGTCAAACAGACGCCCTACAGAGGTCGTAGCAAATGTGCGCACGTCTTTGCGTACCAGCTCCATCGCGTTCCGGTAGCGCTCGGGAAAAGCGAACGGGCTGGCGAGCACGTCTGGCAAGTTATGTATCTGTGCAAGGAATCCAGCCGCCGCCTGAGCTGGGTAGTGCGCGGCAGCGTCGCCGCCCGCAAGGGCTGCGCGGCGCAAATGAGCCACCTGATCGAAACCTTGCTGTACGCTGCCCACGAAGATCTCGCCGCCCCAAATCGATCCGTCGTCTCCGTATCCGGTGCCGTCGAAGCTTACGCCCACGACTCGTTTCGTCCACTCTCCCCGTTCCGCAAGCACAGATGCCACATGTGCGCGGTGGTGCTGCACCGCATGGCTTTGCGGAACTCCGAGCGTTGCAGCGTGGGCCGTTGAGAGATATTGCGGATGAAGATCATGCACCAGAAGCAGCTCGTCCCAGGGAACTTTGTACATCGAGACCATGTCCTCGATGGTCTCGTGAAATGCGCGGAGCGACTGGTAATGATCCAAGTCCCCGATGTGCTGACTCACAAAGGCCTGGCCATCCACAACCAGCGTAATCGTATTTTTAAGGTCGGCGCCCAGCGTTAGGACTGGGCCCTCGGCAGGAAGTGATGCAACAGCGCCCGGAGCGTAACCACGGGAGCGGCGCAGGACTATCGGGCCGAAAGCTCCAGCTCGCGCCACGGAGTCGTCCACTCGGCGCGCGATTGGCCGCTGCCCAATCAGAAATGAGTCTGCTATTCCTGCCAGGCCCTGTAATGCGTCTTCGTCTTCGTAAGCGATCGGCTCGCTCGACCGGTTTGCGCTGGTCATGACCAGAACTTCCGGACCGCCGGCAGCGAATAGCAAGTGGTGCAAAGGGGTATAAGGTAACATCACGCCGAGTTCGACATTCTCCGGAGCGACTCCGCTGAGTTCGATTCTTGCTGGCGCGAGCACGATGGGACGGGCGACCGAAGTGAGAAGCGCTTCCGCTTCAGAGGAAAGCTCGACCAGAGCGTGAGCCCTCTCGACATCCCGCACCATCAGAGCAAAGGGTTTTTCTTTCCGGTACTTGCGATCCCGCAAAGTCGCGACGGCAGCGGGATTCCGGGCATCGCATGCCAGGTGGTACCCGCCAAGTCCTTTCACGGCGAGAATCTCGCCAGCACGAAGAATCTCTGCCGCCCGGTGGATGCTGCTTTCACTTCCACCTGTGGTTTCATTATTGTCAGGCTGAAGATGGTCAGGTTGAAACCTCGAGTGAAGAGCCGGCTGAAGATGATAGCTTGGACCGCAAGCGGGACAGGCCAAGGGCTGAGCGTGAAAACGACGGTTGCCCGGGTTCGCATATTCCGCGGAGCAGTAGTCATCGAGCCGCCAATCTTTCATGGTGGTGTTAGGCCGGTCGTAAGGCAGACCCAGAACGACGGTGTAGCGCGGCCCGCAGTTGGTGCAATTGATATACGGATACCAATAACGCGGATCGGCCGGGTCGAAGAGTTCCTTAAGACATTCATCACAAACCGGCAGGTCAGGCGAAATGCGAACCGTGGGCCTTTCCCGACGCTGGCTCGTTCGGATGGTGAATTCGTGCAAGCCGGTCGCCTCCGCAGGCCGCACGTCGATTTCCGCGATGCTGGCTGCGGGTGGCGGCTGCGTTTTCAAGTCCCGAACAAAAGCTTCCAGCCCGGTCTCCGCGCCTTCGAGATGAATCTCCACTCCTTCTTCGGCGTTCAGAACCCATCCATTCAGCGTGTTGGCGCAGGCCAGGCGATAGACAAACGGACGGAATCCCACACCCTGCACTACACCCCGAACTCGGATGGAACAAGCACTGGCCATAATGTTTACATTGTCTCCTCGTCCGCCTTACTCGTCGACGATGCAGCCGTGACCTTGCCATCCCACTTGGACTACTTTGCCGTCCTCGACCAGGATGGGCACCGTGCGCTGTCCACGCGCGATTTCGCGCATGCGTCCACGTGCTACAGGATCGGCTTCCACGTCGTACTCGACAAACTCACTGCGCTTCCACTCCAGCCATTCGCGCATTTCGCCGGTGTGAGGACAGCGAGCAGTTCCATAGAGTTCAAGCCTGGCCACGCCTCAATACCTCCTGGTTCAACGTCTGCAACGATTCGCGGATGACATGGTAGATCGAAGCCTGCACTTCCTGAATGCGGGGGATATAGTCGCAGTTCACCACCACGGGAAAGTCAGCCAGGCGCTTGCGCTTGATCTCGCCCCCGTCGTAGCCGAGCAGCGCCACGGTCAACATATTTCGCTTCCGCGCTTCTTCCAGGGCCATGATGATGTTGCGAGACCCGCCGCTGGTGGAAATGCCGATCGCAATGTCCTCTGGACGTGCTTGCGCAATCAACTGGCGAAGGAAAATTGCATCTGTGCCGATGTCGTTGGCAACGGCAGTGATATTCGCAGGCTCCAGTGAAAGTGACACTGCAGGGATGGGCTGATAGCCAGCGGGCGGAAGGACACAATCGATGGCGAAATCGTTCGCGTCGGTCGCAGACCCGCCATTGCCGAAGAGGACGAACTTGCCCCCGCGGCGCAGACGCTCATCAATCGCAAGCACGGTGTTACCAATTTGTTCGGCTTCCTCCCGCGCGACTTGCGCCCGCAGCCTGGAATCATCGTGGACCTTCATCAGAATGGAAGATGCCACTTCCGCCACAAGACCGATGGTGCCCTGCTTTGCCGTTCCCAGAAATGGATAGAGAAATCCCGAGTCTCCCACCTCATAGCCGAGTTCGCGGTGTTCGAAAAAGACGTGCACCGTCTCCCACAGCGTGTGATAAAGGATCTCGATCGTTTCCTGATGCATGAAGGGATCCTGCGTCGCTGCGTCGACGGCATAGGAGCCTTCGACGCCAGGAAGACCGAAGGTCATCGCGTCGTGACGATGGGCAGCTTGCAGCGTCGCCCAAACTTCGGGATCACCCTCGGGTGGACCGAATCCCATGACGATGTCCTCAGGACGAAGAATCGCCTCTAGCCACGGTCGAAAGAGAACCGACAGATCTAGTGCGGGTAGCGCACGCTTGCCGACGATGACCGGGTGAACGAACTCCACCGATACATGCTGGGCATCCGTGGCATAGGGTCCGCGTCCAAATGCAAGTAATCGTCCTCCGTGGAGAAACCGTTCCGACATTTCGCGGCACGCTTCCGCCAGGCGTGCGGCTTCGCGCGAGAAGAAGCGCTCGAACAATTCGTTCCGCTCGAGCAGACGCTCCTCGATTTGAGTCGCGAGTTTAAATGCCGTTGGCATAGCGTTTGTATTAGCAAATTCGCGGCAATGGATCGCCGACCAGCATATCTACGATTCTGCTACCGCCGTAGAGGGTTGTCACGAGCACCGTGCCGGCGGGCCGTTCGCGAACTTCTCCGATCACCTGTGCTTCGCTTCCGCCCGGCGCCAGGCTCAGTGCATTGATCGCAGCGTCGGCGTACTCCGGGGAGATAACGGCCAGAAACTGCCCCTCATTCGCAATGTGCAGTGGATCGAGTCCGAGCAACTCACATGCGCCGCGTACGGTGTCCCGCACCGGAATCTGATCTTCAAAAAGAACCATCCCCAGCCCGCAATCGCGAGCCAATTCATTTAGAGATGTAGCAGCGCCACCGCGAGTTGGATCACGCATCCAGCGGATGCCCGGTCCGGCAGCGCGAAGGAGGGTTTCGACAAGGGAGAGAACGGAACGGGTGTCAGAACGAAGATCAGCTTCGAGATCAAGCTCACCGCGCGCCAGCAGGATGGTGATGCCGTGATCGCCGATTGGCCCGGAGAGCAGAATCCTGTCGCCCACACGCACCGAGCGAGGATCGATGGTCACTCCAGAAAGGAGGCAGCCGATGCCGGTCGTAGTGACATACATCTGATCCGCTTTGCCGTGTTCGACGACCTTGGTGTCACCGGCAGCAATCCGGACACCCGCGTCGCGCGCGGCCTTCGCCATGGCTCGAACTTCGGCTTCGAGAACCGGTGTCGGGAGCCCTGCTTCGAGCACGAATGTGACTACCAGGGCTTCTGCTCTGGCACCCGAAACGGCGAGGTCGTTCACTGTGCCATTGACCGCAAGTTCGCCGATGGAACCGCCCGGAAAACTCAGTGGATTGACCACAAAACTATCGGTAGTGATCGCAACCTTGATGCCGTTGATGTCAACGTGTGCGGCGTCTCCGAGTGGGCCGGGAGCGGAGCCAAAAAGCAGGGGAGCAAAAAGCCCTTCGACGAGCTTGCGGCTGGCTTTTCCTCCGGCACCGTGCGCCATCTCGATTTGAGGGTCGCGGAACCGCACGGGTGCGGATTCAGCAAGTGCGGGGGCCGCAGCGCTCAGGCGACCGAATTCAGACTTACCATTGCTGCCTTGCGGTGTTCGTAATTGTGATATGCGGCGCATGATCCTTCCGATGACACCATGAGTGCGCCGATAGGATGCTCCGGCGTGCACTCGTGGCCAAAAAGTTTGCACTGATGCGGCTTCAGCACGCCCTTCAGCACTTCGCCACATTGCGCTGCTTTAGGATCGGTTACCCGAATGCCTGGAACCGCAAAGCATTGTTCCGCATCCCATGCGGCGTACTTGTCGTTGACGCGTAGTGCCGACTGCGAGATGAATCCCAGACCGCGCCATTCAAAATAAGGACGCAACTGGAAGACCTCGGCCATGGCACGAAGCGCGGCGCGGTTGCCTTCCCATGGAACAACGCGCTTGTATTGATTCTCGACCTTGGCCTCTCCCGCCTTCAACTGGCGCAGGAGCATGACTATGGATTGCAACATGTCCAAGGGTTCGAAGCCCGATACCACGATCGGTTTGCGTTCGTTCTGAGCGATCCACTCATAAGGGCGGCAGCCAATGACGGTCGAAACGTGGCCCGGTCCGATGAAGGCGTCCAGTCGCATGTCGGGAGAATCGAGGATGGCACGAATCGCCGGAATGATGGTGACGTGATTGCAGAAAACCGAGAAATTGCGTATGCCTTCGGCCTTGGCGCGCATCATGGTAAGCGCGGTGGAGGGCGCCGTGGTTTCAAAACCGATTGCGAAAAACATGACGTGCTTGTCGGGATTGAGCCGGGCCAGCTTCAGCGCATCGGAAGGTGAATATACGATCCGAACGTCCATGCCACGAGCCTTGTGCTCAAGTGGGCTGCCTTGAGTTCCGGGGACGCGCATCATGTCGCCGAAAGCGGCGAAGATAACATCCGGCTGCTGCGCGATGGAAAGACCATCGTCGATTCTTCCCATGGGAAGCACGCAAACCGGGCAGCCAGGACCATGAATTAACTCGATGTTCTCCGGAAGGATGTCCTTCAGGCCGAAGCGATAGATGGCATGAGTGTGTCCGCCGCAGACCTCCATCATGCGGTAGTGGCATTCCGTGACGGCAAGGCGACGAATTTCTTCCGCTGCCTTCGAAATCAGTTCGGGTTCGCGGAACTCATCGACGAATCTCATGCTGATCCCTCTCCCGAAGGCTGGACGCGAGCGGGCGTCAATTCATTTCTTCCAAACCATATCCCTGAATTTCCTGCATCGCTCCATCGATCTCTCCCAGCATCCGAAGAGTGTTCATTTGGTCGGCGGCATCCTGCTCGCTGATCTTGCTCATGGCAAAGCCGACGTGAATGAGCACCCAGTCCCCCGGCGCAGGCTTGTCGTCCTGCAACAGGCCCAGGTCGATCTTGCGCCGCACGCCGACCACGTCCACAAGCGCGGAGTCATGGTTGTCGGAAGATATCTCGACGATCTTCCCTGGTATGGCTAGACACATGCGACATCCTCCCGCAACCTCATGATTCGTTCCATCCCGATCCATCTTCGAAAGTCCGATGCCCGCCAGCCAGTCACTCCTGCTTGCGAGCGGAAATATCAAACGACAGCTTGAGTTCATCTTTGAGTTTCACGGTTCCCCCGGCGGCGGAAACCGGGCGGATCTCGTAATCGCTCTGGCGGATGGAGAACTCTCCAGCAGAGCGCAACCGATCACCTTTCAGCGTCACTCGGGCAGCAAGCGGCTGGCTACGCGTGATCCCGTGTAAGTCCAATTCCCCATCGAACGAGACTGAATATAACTTCTCGCCCAGCTTCTGGACCGAGGAGACTCGAGGACACTCGTAAATGATTTCCGGAAAGCTATCAGCGTCCAGGACCTCGTCATGCATTCTGCGCTCGATTTCCTCGCGGTCCTTGGTGCTGATGTCGTCGGTCACCACCAGCGACGCCGCCTGAATCAAGATCCGCAGAGACGCATCCTCCAGAGTGTCGGAGGCGAACTGAATCTCGCCCTGAGGGTCTGGAATTGCAATTGTCGGGCTATGGCCAAACGCCGAAAGCATACCAATGGCAAACGCCCGGACCGTGAACGTACTCCCTTTCGGGTCAATTAAGTATCGAACCTTGATCGCTTGCGGCGTCCCTACGGTAGACAAATGATGTCCCCCTGACCTGGTTGTGGCCCTGCATGTCATTTCACGTCGTCACATGGACCGCAATGTCAAATACCGGTCCAGATCCGGCAAGGCGGCCTGAGCCAGATTTCCGACCCCGAACTGGCCGAGATAGCGCCGCGCGATCGGATTGGAAAGAATCAGGCCTGCCCCGAAAACCACCAGAGCCACTCCACTCAGCATGAAAAGCGTGTCCTTGTCGTTGAAGCCTCCGTCACCATTTTCCATTGCCACGGCAATCTCCTTTTGTGACATGTTTATAGCTCTGTACCAAGATTGGAATCGAACCGATTCCCGTTGAGAATTCTGTTGATGATCGATTCGACTAGCTTGACCGCGTGATCCACAGCAGCCTCGACCGCGGCGCTGAGTCCCATCTGACCCTCTTCACCTCCGAGGGTTTCCGGCTCGCAGCCGACTAGCAGCACGTTCTTTATTTCGATATTCATCGCGCGCGCCATGCGCAGCACGTTAATGGGATTCATGGCGTGAGCTTCAACCACGGCCTGCGGATCGTCCAACACCTTCAGATCGGGCTCGATGACGTACAGCGTGCCCGGAGCCTCGCCGTGCGGACAAGCGTCCACCAGGATTGTGGTCTCGTATCCGTCTTGCAGCGCATAAGCCAGGTCGAAACCGCGAATGCCAAAATCGGCCACGCGCACGCCCTCGGGCAGCTGCAGGTCAGCCAGGCGGCGAACCACTTCCACGCCAAACGCGTCATCGCCGAGAAAGATGTTGCCGATGCCGGCTACCAGGACGCTTGGTTTCTGCACAGCGGCGATTTCCGGGAACTCACCGGGTGAGAGCGGCTCCACTTCTTCCGCATCGAAAAAAAAGCGATGACCAGGTTGGCGAAGCATACCCATGTCTCTTCCCGGATCTTGCTCAATGACTACGCAGACGTGGCTCTTACCCTCGTAATCCTGTTCGATGCATTCGATGGTTGCAATCTGCCCCCCTAACGCAATATCCATAACATCGCCACCCTTGCGGGGACGCAGACGCACGCGACTTCCGGTCCGCACCTCGATTCCCGAAATCTCGAGATGATCGACCGGAGTCTTTTCTTCGAGGAGTTGCCATTCCCAATCATTCATTGGGACTCCTCCTTGAGCGGGCGCAGTCCCCGCAGCACTCCGTGCAGCTTTATGAACTGTTCGACCGGCATCGTCTCGGTGCGCTCGAGCATCTGGCGGGCGCGCTCATCCGACTGGCTCATCTCGCGCTTCTCGTCGTCGGTCAACGTCATGATGCGCAGCGAGAGAATCTCGTCAATCTCGGTACCGTCAAACAGGTCTCCGGCACTCTCGGGAGCAATCTGGGGATAGTCATAAAGAATGATCGGAGAAGAGAGTACGGTGTCGCATTCCCCTTCTTCACCAACCAGGACAGGCCAAGTTCCCACATTCTTACAACGTGCGGTCAGTTCGCTTAGTTGCTCCGGAGGAGCGAGCAGTGAGACAAACTTGCCATTTTGCAAGCCGAGAATAGTATGAGCCGAGACTAGAGAGCTTAATAATGCGTTCTCACGGCTGGCGTGCTGGGCGCCCGCAAAAGGTGTCCGGTTGCGAACGCTCACTCTGACTTTGAACAAGTCTTCGCCCACCCGCTCACTACTGATGTCCACCATTCCTTGCAGCGTCCTTTGCTCGCGGATAACAACGCCCGTGATCGGGCCTCCTCGGTCCCGCACATGCTCAAATTCCTCTCGGGCGGGAAATGTGAACGACTCTGGCAAAGGCGCATGAATGAGGGCTTCGATATTGCATATGGGCAAGGTTGTTTCGCGCTCAACCGCCTCCTGCCAGGGTTGATAGACGCGACCGCCCACCGCAAGTCTCTCCGCTGGACGAAACTCCGGTTTTTCATCCGGCAACAATTCGTTCGCCGGCATCGTCAGCTCGCCGAGAGAGCGCGCCATCAGCTGGAGAAACCGTACTCGAACCTCAATCCTCGTTAGCGAACTGCCTTCGACCAGGCACTCGGTCTGCATGGTCCAGGCGTCGCTGCCGTTCTGCGCCTCACTGTAAGACCGCGGGCAGAGCACGCCGAAGTTCCAACGCCGTTGATTCTTCACCGACGATGGGCGGTAGGGATAGAGCATGTATCCCTCGTACAACACCGCCTTCGCGATCTTGTCCACCATCGCGAGATTCATCAGATCACCGTCTCTTCAACCGGAATGAGGCTCTCCAGTACTTCTTCCCATGTG
>Ga0207100_1132_pt1 | contig 17022 bp, 8 predicted proteins | sample Alteio_BWMinHeat_82_FD_153520 | JGI IMG/M metagenome (GOLD analysis project Ga0207100, IMG submission 153520) | Enriched cells from forest soil in Barre Woods Harvard Forest LTER site, Petersham, Massachusetts, United States -... | ecosystem: Environmental > Terrestrial > Soil > Temperate forest >...
CACGAATGTCCGAATATACCTCCTGCGGCCTCAACTCGTGCATCCCTAATCGCCCCTTTCACTTGATCAGCATCCCAATTATCGACGGCTGACTTTATCTCTCGCAGTTGCGTCTGGGCGGTGGTCAGATCCTTGGGCTTCTCGAATTGCACCACGCCAATCAAGGCGAGGCAAACTGCAATGAGCGAAAAATGGACGGTCCTAACATGTTCGACGAAATCTTCGGACCAATGCTGGGAGCTTTTTGGGGCGCGGCTAATCACGTTCACCGTCCTAGTCGATTATTGACTGGACACCGCTAGCGCGAGAACCGGTCGGTATTCATTGTAAGGCGCAATGGCTCGACAAAAGACGGTGGCATCGCCGGATTTGTGATTTGTGCTGCCGGTTGGCAGATTTTGACGCCTTCATTTCATCAGGGGAGACTGATGTCGGCGTTTGTCTGGCTGGACTACTCGCAGAGTGAGCGTCGGGAGATGCTCGATACGTCGATCTCTTCAGAGAACATCAAATCCGGCTCCAAGGTCTCGCAGAAGAGAATTCATAGCCGGATGTAGGTGACTTCCGCCCCTCGTGTTAGGCGAGCCTCTTGGATGGCTTGCTCCACGGAAAATGGCCCCGACTCAAACCGTTGAAAAATATCCAACCCGCGGTCAATGCTGATCTTCCATCCGGTATCAGTCGTTATGCTGCGAGCATGAAAGTTTGGGTTTTGTTCGAATTCCCAAGAAAAATCTACACGTGATCCCGTGAAAGAGCTGACCATCTGATCCAGATTTTCTTCCTGTCTGACACAGTTTTCTGGGTCGGACTGAGTGATCAGATGAACTGACACCTCATCTCCTTCCGGCACGAGGTTATGGACCATGTTCAAGAATTCCATCAGGTTTCGTGCCTGGAAGAAATGACGGACATAAGGATCACTGACTGTGATCTTCTTCGCTCCTCGTAGATGCAGTTCAAAAAGGCGACGGTAACTCCAGCCTTTAGTATTTTCCGGGACCACGATATGACCGGGCTGTGGCACATCGATCGAAATTGACTTTTCAGATACTCCCTCAACCGCTTCCAAAAGAGGGGCTGGAGCGGACTCCCCGAGAGAGACTTCCGGCGGTGTTTGTGAATCAACCAACTTCGTTTTTGGACTAGCAAACGCTGGGTATTGAATTTCCTCTGGTGTGAGTATCGTGACGGCTGCGCCTCCGGCCAGAGGACGATAAATGAAGTCGTGTCGATCGAAGGTGTCGTCAATGCGCAGAATGTGCTCACGTACCCTCCGGCGTGCTTCCATAGCGAAGGAGAGCAGTTCTTCCATCTCTTTCGAAGTTGCGTTTCCGTTCGGATGGAGGATCTTCATCAAACCTGAGAATGTCTTCTCAAAACCCGTCTGGTCGCGGGTGGAGACTTCTGAGGTCACTTCGAAATGCTTCTTGTATGTACCAGTGAAGTCTTCAGTCCGAAGATGCTTTAAGACTTCTGCTAGGTAATCAACAACGAATCCATAACCAGTTGTGAACAGCTCGTGGCGAATTGGGGCCACCTCCCAGCCTGGATTGAAGGCGTGAATACGATCTAGAAACGCAGAGTCGATGTACTTGTCCGGCAACGGATCAAAGAAATGAGAGTGCTTGAGCATGTATGCGACGGACTTCTGAGTGTTGCCCATGAACACGATCGATGCTTCGGCTGTGAGTTGCTCAATCCCTCTTGAGAACGTCCGATTCGCCATGTAGTTCTTCATGATATCGACAAGTGCCTTATCGACTTTCTTGTCCTTACCGGCGAACTCGTCAAAGCAAATGCAATCCCAAAAGCCCACGAGACCAATCTTGCCGCTGGTGTTGTTGACGAAAAGTTTGGGAGTCGTGACCTCGGAGCCTGAAATCAGCATTCCGTGAGGGGAGAACTCAGCATAGATGTGGGATTTGCCGGTTCCCTTAGGGCCTAGCTCCAGCAGGTTGTAGTTGCGCTCACAGTACGGGATCAGGCGCATTAGAGTCAGCAGCTTGGCTCGGCGTCCAAACATTTCCGGATTGAAGCCCATGCTCTGCATCAGGACGTCCATCCACTCTTCTGTGGTGAACTGTTCTCGCGCCTTGATGTATTCCTCAAATTCAATTTTGGCAACCTGGATAGGCTTGAGTGTTTCGACCTGCCAAGGACTTGCCTTCGTTTCTTCAGAGACCTCATATCCTACGTCTGTGATGCACCAGATGCCACCGACGAGGAGCTTGGGAAACCGGCGGACGAAATCATCTGATATGGGCACTTTCTTGATTCCGAGATTGGTGAACTCAACTTCGTAGAATCCACCCTTTTCGTTCAACTCCACCTTAAGTTTGTCTATAACTTTGTGATTTCCCTTTTCCTTTATTGTGGACTTCACAAGCTCCGCTTGGTTGCGATGGACGTAATGCTTTGCAAGGATGCGCTGCACAGACTCAAGACCCGATTTGATCACCTCAGGGTCGTCGGTGGCGCAATGCTGACCAAGCAGGTACTCCAGCACATATGTCGGCACAACGGCGTTCTGCTTCAAACCGTGCGTCAGGTCCTTGCGAACGACAAGTCCAGGAAATTGCCGCAGGACCTTCTGATCCAGCGCAGTTAATTGGCTCGGTGTGGTAGGTAGCGTGTCTTGGATTTCAGATATGGCCGGATCAGAGTTCATCGAAGTCGCTCGCAAAGGGCTTTTGAAGTTTGATACCGTGCGTCTTGTAAATGACAATCTGGTTGGTTCCCTCCAGGGTTTCTTCCAGACGGAGGTCCACCTCCTGATTGTTAAAGGAGTCCGCGGCGTGAGACAGAACGAGCAGCATGGAGGTCTCCCGGTGCCGTGCTTCGGCGTTCTTAGAATCGAATGCCTGTGCCTTGATCTCGGACAGGCACGTTCCGTCCTTGGCAAAGATCCCGACTCGAAGTGTACGAGGTAGCACCTTATCGACTGCGGGGATGGTCTGAAATAGGGAGATGGAAATCTGGCCGGTGGTGATTTTGGAAGGCACGCGCAACAACTCCACATCCACCCGTCCAGTGTCATCGGCCCTGGCTTTATGGATCTTGACGACAGGAATCACGATTTCTTGCAGGCTGAATCCACCATGGACGTAGCGCTTTCCTGAGCCCTTAAGCGGGAAACGACACAGGGAAAGAGGAAAGGAGACTGACCAGTCCCCGCCCACGCCGAGAGCGTCTGAATTGAAGACCTTTACCGACGGATTGGGTGCTATCCCATTTCCAATGGCGAATCTCCGATCCGAATAGCTAATTTTAACGGCGTTCGGGAGCGCGGTCATATCACCATCATGCAGGTCATCTTGTTGGAAGATGAATCCGTGATCCGCCGTCAACAAGATATTACTGCCGTTAATGTTGGCAACCTTCTTGATAATAAGGTCCAGTTCGCCAAACGCGCTTTCCACTGCCTCGAAGGTCTTACCCTCCGTCGCGGCAACATCTCCAATTTTATCAATTGTATTGTGGAAGATGTAGATGACCTCATGGTCGCGCATCAAGGCTCGGCCGTCTGTTTTCGAGTTCAGTTCTAGAAACTCTTCAGCCTGAATACCTGTAGCCTTTCCTGCGCAGGCGGTACGAAGAATCTCGGCGCGATTCAATATGCCTGCTGCACTGCGCCCATCGATCGTCACATTCCCCGAATGAGGATCTACAGCCAACTGATTGCCAGGCAACAGTGATGCCATCCCGAGTTGGGTATATGAGGGCAGGCATCCAAACAAAGCTTCAACTTCCGCCGTCCATCGGTTTGCCGAGCTCAGCCTCTGGGCGAAGTGTGCAGCTGCCTCGTAACGGAGCGCGTCGGAGATGACAACGAACACTTTCTGTCCCTTGGTTCGAAACGGCTCCACATATTTGTGGAAGAAATTGTGTTGAGGAGGGGGGCTCTGGCACTCCCAGGTGGCCAATGTGCGAATCTGATCGCTCCATCGATCGGATAGGGGTAGCAGGAAGTTGTTCACATAAGCCCCCTCGACCCACTGGGAAATCTGTTCCATCAATTGCACTTGTCCATATCGGCGCAAGCTCAAGGTGCAGCGGCGATACGCCATGTCAATCCGCCACCAGGTCGCCAAGTAGCGGCTTATTCCATTTTCCACCGAGTCCACAGTCAATTCAGCAGATGCCAACAGTTCCCGCAGCTCCACAGCCTGTTCCAGGGCGCTATAGCCCTCCACATGCTCTGTTTGCCAAATGGACGAGCGCCTCTGTTGTATCGCTGCTCGCAAGACTGAAGGTGACTCGCCCTTCACAAAGCTCTGGCACAACCTATGGATAACAAACTTTTCAAAAACCTCGAATGTGTCGGAGTCGCCCAAAGCGGCCCGCTCGCCGGCCTCACTGAGTGCAGCGGCGATCTGGAGTTCTGCCTCCACTCTCCTTGCCCAATTACGGTACGCGGAACAATATGACTGACTATCCTTCCACCGTTGCAGCAAAACTCTTGCATGTGGATGAAGTGGAACCTGCTTGTCCAGCGGGTTCGCTCCTCGGAAAAGAGAGAGGGCAAAGTCTCGAAGGGAAGGTGTATTTGCAGAATAGGCAAACGCCCGCTGCACCTCGCGCCAGAATGCCTCCTCTAACCGCGAGCTTGAAAGGCACTCGACTATCGGGTCAAAAGGCAGCCCATCCATCGGCACGGAAAGAAAGTGCAATAGCAGCGCGTCAATCTCCGCCGCCGTTGAAGCCAACACGGCCATCATCTTCAAGCGAATTTCGCGAGCTTGGTCATCCTTAGAGAGCGACTCTCTGAGCGCCTGAACGCGCTTATCACTTCGGAAGAACGCTGCGTGTTCTTGCGCAAGATACAGAAACTCGCTCGGCAGGCCGGCGTCCTGCAAGGCGAGCGATGCGCGATCAGCTTTGTACTCGATGCCTTGCAAAACCAAATCAAGCAGCCAGTTCTCGTGGTCTTGAGGCTTGGCACTTGGAATGTAAACCAGGAACTTCGCCTGGGGGTCCGGGTCTCGGACGATCCGCACCTTCGTGCCGAATTCATTTCCGATGACCTTCAGCTTGTTGACGCTTGCGTCTGCAAACGCGTCAAAAGGCTCCGCCCATTCCCCAGTTGCGTCATACCAGAAGACTAGGCGGTGGGTTTGGAAGACGCGTTGCAGGCTGTCGTGAATTCTTTTCATCGTCTCGGCGTCCTCATTCTTCCGCCGCGGCCAAACCAGGGATTGGGGCCAGCGCTTCACCCAATTTCAAGTAGTTTGACTGTACTCCGTCGTCGAGATCCAAATCGATCCGAGCCTGGGCTAAGGGCAACATCGTCTCCCGCTCCCATTCTTCGCAATCGTGAAGGTTCTTCAGGAGCTTATCGGCCTCTTTCCGAGCGGCCGTTTTGTCGCGGTTACTAACGCTTTCGCTCGCCTGAACGCCCGCCAAATGCGCGATGTGGCTCCGAAGCTTTACTTGGAACTCGCGTAGGTACTTATTGAGGATCACATTCATGGTGTCGCGTGTATACCTGTGCAGATAGAGCAAGACAGCGAAGCCCTTCCGGGGGCTCTGGACCAACCAATAAATGGGCCGCTTCTTATAAGTCTGCAGGTGGTCCTTATAGAAATCGGTCAAGAAGTACTTCCGCAGCTCCTTGCCTAGAGACTCTTCGATGAATCGGGCGTTTTCCTGGAGTACCGCCTCCCCGAACGAGGCTCTCAAGAACCTCCTCGTTTGGGCCACGATGTCGTTCTCAAACCATTCGCCATCCAGCACAGGAATGATGCCATCTTGGTCTGGAGCGAACTTAAGCTCGTCTGGCGGCTTTCCGACTTTTGCGAGAAAGCTTGTGATTGTGTCACCACCGTCCGCGAGGATAAGGCCTGGACAGTCGACTGAATAGCGACCCATCATGCAGCCGACTGCAAAGGAAAGAAATGCGACCATGTCCTTTCGAGCGTCAGGGCGAGCCAAAGCAATCTCGTCCTCTGGGACTTCTGGGGAGACCTCTCCCTGCAGACCATACGCCTCAATGAAAATCCGACTATTCTCTGTTTCCAACTCCCGCATTCTTCGTATCGCTGCAACACGCTGACCTTCCCAATTACGCCAACTGGTTCCAAGCGTCTCGCCCTTCAGTCCAGGCCAGAGCAGAGGGAAGTCGCAGAAGTTCCATGACGATTCGAAGCTATCCCAATCGGTGCGAGAGATAGATATGAGCTCATTCACCGTTGATTGAATGGGCAATCCGTTCAGCGCGCCAGAGAGAACCGGAATAATCTTGAGGCTTCCTGGATTGAAATCTTTTGGAGAAAGTATTTCTAGGAAAGGATTTACCACTGGTGAATTCAAGAGGCCAAGAGCAAGTGTCAGATGCTCCTCCGACTCGGAAAAGAACATCGAGTTCTTCTGATCGCATATATACCCAGCCTCAACTGAGCGCACGCTGAAACTGTTCGCTATATTGTTGTAGGCTAGCCCTTCACGGAAGTAATAATCACTATTCCTTACTGTTGAACTTGGATGCCTTCGGATCTCCAAACCGTCAGATTGCCAGTCGAGGACGCGAGTATTATTACCGTACCAACGCCTAAACTCGCTTCCTTTGACGTACGGAAACCAACGAGAGCCGCTTTGGAGGGCTTCAGTGCGATTCTTACAACCAAATCTAATTCCGCTATACGCAACCTCATGCCAAAACCGAATGAATCTGGGGTTATCGCCTGTTTGGAGACCGGTGAATGCCTCGGCGAAATTCTTTAGGGGTTGCCCGGACCCGAATGCTTCGAGGGTGTGTTCTGTGGCTTGATATGCCAAAATCCTTCGCGGCACGTTCAAAAACGAGCGAATCGTTGCGCGAAAGCGGTTCTCGCCCCCCAGCAATGCAGATTCTTTCGCTGATGAGCTAGGTTCGTCTACGAGGCGAGCGTAGATGGCTGTGAAATCGAGTTGAACAGTCGGAGTTGTCACGAACGCCGTGGCTTGGACAACTTCCCCAGCAATCGTGTCGAAAGCATGTGGTCCCAAATGGGCCATTGTAAGAATTGAGGTCGTCCCGTAAAGCCAATCTCTAAAATCGGTATGATCATCGCCATACATCCAGGTGTCCATCGTCACCATTGCGACGAAGCCGCGTGTTTGGCGTAGGCGAATGTTACGTTGGATAAACATTGAGAATAGGTCTCGTGCACTCTCTTTCAGCTCCGTTTCACCGATGCGCCTCAGAGTCCCGTTCATCTGTTTGAATCCCATATACGGTGGATTAGCCACAACGACGTGATATCGCTGCGAGAGCATCTCTGCCTGTTGCAGCGCTAGCAGTACTTTGATATGAGTCTGCTGGAGAAATAGATTGCGCCCAATGTCCTTCGCTTCCACAACGCTACGAACGAAGGAAATCTGCTGTTCGCTTATGCAAGGTTGGATGAGGGAGCCGAAAGTGGTTGACTCTTCGAATTGGTTCAGCAACGCGAGGATGGACTCGTTGAACAGATCACCAAAATCAGCCTCCCGAATGTATTCCTGTAGTTCGCGATGTTCAAAGTGAATGTCTCGCAGAGCCGCGATGTGTGGCTCGATGAGGTGCTCGTCCCGGAAGAAACGAGAGGACTTCTCACGCGCCTTAAGGGTGAGGGCTAGCGATGCAAGCTGAGCAGCGCGGGGATCGATATCCAATCCGTGCAGGTTATTCTCCAGTATGAATCTAGGAATCTCCGACGGCGCGTAGCCTTCTTCCTCATACATGAAAAAAAGCAGTTCAAAGGCGTAGGTGAGCATATGTCCACTGCCAACTGCAGGGTCAATGAAGCGAATCTCCTCTGGCGTGGTGATCCTCAGAAAATCCGTCTCAGTCTCGCCCTCGATGTAGTAAGGCATCTGCGCCCGAATCTGTGAAGCGGGTCGGCTGAGGAGCCAGAGTCTACCAAGCGAGTTCTCCACGAGATATCGGACAATCCAATGCGGCGTGAAGAGCTGTGTAACCGCGGGGATGTCCTCGGTGGGGACGGCGCTTTTGCGGGCCATGACCGCATCTTTTTTCTCCGAGATGTAAAACTGGTAAAGCCAGCCAATAACCTCCACCTCCGAACAGTCATCGTCCGTGATTTCGGTGCGAAAGCCTTGCGCAACGGACTGCTCTGTGAGCAGGTCATCCGGTAGCAACAACTCTGTCTCATCATCCAGCCGTTCGAACAAGCTCGGCATTAGTGCGTGATAAAACCGGCATGCGGCAAGCACGAGGTGTCGATATACCTCGCCCTGTGGATTGGAAGACGGAAGATGGCCATCCAGCAAGCTATCGAGCCGCGCAGTGTCTGTGTGCGCCTTCAGATCCGCCGCCAATGTTCCATTTCGAGCGAGCTTCAAAATCTCCGGAAGCATTTCTCCCGCACTTGCAGGCATCAGGACCCTAGTTCGAAAGGGATGCCAGCCCCTGGCATCCAGGTATCGGAGAGCCGTGAGGCGATTGAACCATGTGTAGGCTACTCGCTCAATGAGTCCCGAGCGGTCGGCCGTTGCCAGTTCTCGCAAAGCGCGGACCTGCGGGGCGAAGGTAGCCAGGTAGTCGGGCGTCTGGGCAGCAAGAACGAAATCCAGTTTGCGCGTCACCGCCTCCATGAGCTGACGGCGAACTGCGGGAGCGAAGGCCTTAAGTGCTGCAATGTTCATATTGTGATCTGATCCTGAACCGGGGATGCATCGAACTCAGAAAAGAGTTTTTGGAGTTCCTCTTCGCCGAGGCTCTTTTCGCGAAAGTGCTTTTCAATCCCCTTGCGAAAGCGTTGATCTGCCGTGATGGTTTCGTAGTTCACCCCCTTGAAGAGGCAAACCACCGTTGGACTGAACTCCAAGTCCGCCTTACGGAACGCGCCATCCACCTCGTCTTCAAGACGGGACTTCTTGGCAGTGTCATCCATGCTTCCATCCACCGTCCATCTCACCCAACTTTCTGGTGGTGACGCTTTGATTCTGGGCCAAAGCGCATCTACGAGATCTCTTCGTGTTTCTGTGAGCTTTTCTTCCATGCTGCTACGAACAGCTTTGGCATAAAACTCCATCACCGTTGCAATTCGATCTTTTCGCTTTAAGAACTCTGCCTTATGGCGCTTGAAAATCAAGTTGCCGTACGAGCTCGAACCGAGCGGGATCAAGAAATCGTCTCTGAGCTTGTTGGCCTGGTCACGGAACCATTTCTCATCGACTTTGAACTTGATCTCCTTGTTTTCTGGATCTTGGATTTCAAACTGAAATGGAGAGCCAGCCTCAAATACTTTGAACGTGTTCCGAAGTCGCTTACGGAGACCTTCGTCAGCCAGGCCTAGCAACTCTGGAGGAAGAGGAACAGAGCGTGTGTTCAACTGATAGTGTTCCAGGGAAAATTCAACAAACTCCAGCTTGTAATTGAAAACGCGTTCGAGCCGCGTGAGGTCGAACTTTCGTGGCGGATTGAGCTTGAGGTCGGCCTTAGCGGCATTAATCTCAGGTGCCTCGGCGGAACTGAGACCGATCTCCTGCTTCTGCGCAGACGAGGCAGTTGGAACAACGCCGCTTCCGCAGGCAGCCGACAGATCTTCAATGTTATTTGTGGCAATGTGGATCGCATTGGGCGAGTCTTGGGAGCCTGGAACCGACTCGATGATTTGTGGGGTCGGAGAGTAAACCAGAACATCGGAGTCGGAAACCAACAACCCGATCCGAATGCCTCGCTGGGTTTGAAGGGGGACACCTCGCGACGCAAGCACAGGATGTAGCAAGTCAAATGCCTCGACAGATCCATATCCCAACCGGCAAACTTCAGGGTCTATGTCTAGGGTGATTGAAAGCTGTTCCGGACAATCCGCCATTTGCATCCGCTCCACGAGCGACTGCGCGAGCGCGGCTGAAAGGCCTGGTGCGACGATGATGAGTCGCTCGGTTGCCTGCCTAATCATGGAAAGCAAGTTTTCTTCTGAAGCAACGGTAAAGACCGGGGCCATGGTGCTTCCTCAGAGACTAATCCTGTTTCCCTTTTCTAGTTCGGCAAGCGCCGCTAGCCGAAGAGCCTCCAGCCATTCGTCGAGTTCTTCCGGCGTGGTGATGTACGGCAAATTGCACTTGGGGCGTAGGCTTGAAGCGGTTGTGTAATGAACTGGCGTTGGTTTTGGCGGCGGAGTCAAAGTCGTGGTGGCAGTCTCTCCAGCCTTAACTGCAGGCGCCGGTGGCGGCGCTGGAGCTGCCAAATGCGCGGCAAGCGCTAACTGTGCTGGGTAATCCTGAGAGACATAGCGCTGAAGGCGATCGCGGATGGCGGTAACAAACCGAGCTTCCTGGATTGCTTTCCGAGCCGCCTGTGAGGAAGCCATCACCTGCTGACGAGTAGCTTCGCCGAGTAAGGCAAAGTCGTTGGTGTTCTGGATGCGCAACACCTGCGTATCGATGGCGGCCGAGGCTTGACTGCGTTCAGCGTTCAGAAGTGTCACGAGCATTTCTCGCAACTTCGTCACTGCTGCTTTCGCCACCGGTATGGTGTTGCCCCGATAAGGATTGGTTGAGGTCTTGAGATCCAGCAGGGGCTGCACTTCGGCAGCCGGTAGTTCCGCGAAGTTGGCTTCTTCATCCCGCAGAAAAGCGATCACTTCGTCATAGACTACGTGCTGGCTGCCGTGCATGAATGCCTTGGTCGGTGAAAGGATGTTTTCTTTCGCTGCGAGGAGATCATCCTGAAAATCCTCAAGGTGATTGAGAAGGTAACTATGATCCTTCTCCGCGAGCTTGGACAGCTGCTTGACGATGGGTCTCAACTCTTCCAGGAAGCTATAGTGATTTGCTTGGTCCAGCAGCAGAGTTAGGGAGGCGGCCTCCACACCGAACGCCTCTGCAGTAGCTGTCCCAACCGAACGTGCTTCGTTGCCATTGTTCACACGGTCGAAGAATTCGTGGTGGAAGTCCTTAAGAGCGCTGATCTTTGAAGGGTCGAACTGCTCCTGCAAACGCACTCGAACGCCGCCGCGTTGGTGCGAGTTCTTGAGGCAATTCAGAGCGCTATTTGCGTCGAGCAATTCCGTCGTGCGCAGCTCTACCTTTCCCATACGAAACAACCGTGCTACCAAGGTCAGAACTGCCATTGGATACCAGCCATACGGACGACGTCCGAAATGCCTGATAATTTCTTCGATGGATGTACGCTCACCATTGTTCTGATTTCGCGAGACGTAATTCTGGACTTCCTGTTCGGCCTCAGAAAGCGCTTGGTCTGGGCCAAATAGAAGTTCGCTCGTGCTCAATAGGGCATTGGACAGCGATGACTCGTCGTATGTCCCTTTCAACATGCGGAGATTGGGGAAAGCGAAGGAAATTAGTTCCTGGCAGGCTTTTGAGAAGCGAAGACCGGCGTCGCCGACGCCAACGCTGTCAAGCCGAGCCCCGTTCAGATAGAGTGTTGCTTTGCCTAACAAATTCTCGCCTATCTCTTGCATCGTAGTTCGCCGAGCGGCATTCTGCTGGCCTCGTTGAGTCAGAATTGCTGTGCGTGTTTCGTCGCCACCTGAGTTTTGCTGCACATACTTCTGAGTCTTGAGAAAGAGCCGCGCATTATCGATTAACCTATTGTCGGCAGGAAGAATTGCGAGGAGCTCAGCCTTCCCCGTGTTTTGCATCGCAAGAATGCCTACCGTAGAGTGTTGGTCATGCTCCGTCGAGATGACGTTGACTGCAATATCTGCGTCCTTCCCGATAACCTGATCATCCAGCTTGCGAGCGTAGACATAATCTTGCCCGTTGCCTTCGTATCGGATCTTCGGGTCGCGGAGTACATCTTTGAAGAGCACCGTGCCCACCAGTTCCGCCACTTTTGAATCGTCGATCTCAGTATTCTTGATCTCGACTTCTATGTCCTTCTCAGTGTCAGTGAGGAACTCGTAAAGGTCTCCGTTTCGCTGGAGGTAGGACTGTCCCTCAAGTGCAGAAAGCGTCTCCCGCACCGCCTTCTCATGATCACGAATGTCGATGTCGGGCCGGTCGATCAGTAGGATTGCCACGTTCCGTGGAGTTGCCTTGAATTCACGCACCCATTTCAAAAGGAACAGCGCCTTGAGAATTCGGAGATCGATTCCATCACCTAACTGGTTCTCAGCCAACTTTATCGTGGTCTGCATGTCACCGCGAATGGAAGGCGCGATGCCGTCATACAACTGGTCGAACGTGGCTAGCTTTCCAACTTCGTCGTCCTGAAGTTTCTTGGCGACCTCCTGGAACACTGCTAGCATGGAACGCTCACCAACAGAGCGATGCTTTCCGGTGAATGCGTTGTGCTTAGACAACTGTTGAATTGCGAGCTGGAAGAGATCGAATTGGTAGGGAGGAAATGGGTAAAAATCGCAGAACTCGTCGCTGCCGCGCCAGCCTTTGAAGGACTTCGAGTTGTCGCTGAAGCGGAAGAGGGTCTGGAGGTTATCTTTTTCCCGGTCAAAAATCGAGGTCAGTACTTCAGGCTCCGCCTCAAGTTTTGCTAGAAGTCGCTTTTGAATGACTTCCCGTACATCTGCACTGGCAAGCGTGAGCTGTGTGTTGAATCTGCCAATGATCTTGGAAATGTCCTGATCTTCCATTCCCTTGAAAGCACCGAGTACTCCTTCGAGGTCAGCCTGAGACGTCACGAAAATCCACGCCCTCCCCTCACAGACGGTTGCGAGAGTTTCGGCGACCGTCTGCAGATTCAGCATGCGCTGTGAGTCTTGGCCTATGAACTGGCCAACTTCGTCAACAAAGAAGTTCAGGCGAAAGCCCGGGGGCCGCGTATCAATATACTCTTTGACCATCTTTGCAAAATCAGCGATTGAGAGTCGATATTCATCTTTGACCCGCGGTAAGACCTTATATGCCTCAGCTTCGGTAATGCCCGAATGGGCTGAAAATGCTCGCGCAAAGGCAGCTTGGCGGGTAGTGGAAATTGCCTCTCGACCACTCTCCCAAGTCTCGCCATTGATCCGAAGATATGCCTCCTTGAACGAACCGAATTGATTGTCGACGTCTAAATCGTGTTCGAACTTTGCGATGTACCCTTGCTTTCCGAAATAGCCGCGCATTTCGTTGAGGACCTTGACGAACACCTCCAAAATCGGCGCTGTGTGGGCTCCCCCTATCCCGTCGAAAACTTGGTCGATGTTGAACCTAATGCTCTCGCTTGGAATTTCAATAGCTTTGCGGACGTCGGCACGGACAATCTCGTCATCTATTTTTGGTAGAAGCACGTCTGCCGGACGTCTTCCGTCCGGCAATGTCCGACCGTCCAAAACGAGGGAAAGAATCTTCAGAAGATGAGACTTACCGGAACCGTAAAATCCGGAGATCCAAACGCCATTTGCCGTCAGGTCTGATCGGTAGCGTTCAGTGAGAATGGCTAGCCCTTTCGTTACGTCGCGGGTTACCACATATTCGTCCATCTCTGTAGACAGATATCGAGCGTCATCGGCTTTGATGACGCCTTCGATATGACGGTCGGCCGGCTTGAGAAATAACTCGTGAATTCTCATATTTGAGCTAGAGCCTAAAGTGGGCTAGATTTGTCGCCCGGTAATACGGGTTGTTGATGTGAGGGCTCGGAATCGAACCGAATAGTTTGAGATGTGAACCACCGTTGGGGTCCTGGTCATACTCTCCAGGGAAAAAGATAACGATGGGGTGAGGCATCATGGCTGGTTGGAGTGATTCCAAAATGTTATGAGTGCGTAGAAATGGGAAGATACGTCCTGAACCGGTGATTAGCGTTAGCTGTGTGCCGTCATTACCAATTTCGCGAGTCAAGCGCGGCACGAGGTGAGTCTTGGGATCTGAATAATTCTGAATGGTCTCCAGGACATCTAACTTATTGAAGGTGGCTTCATCTCGAAGAAGCTCGTCCAAAATGCCCTGCTCCTCCAATTCCTCTAAGACCAGATTGAACAGATCGAGTACCTTCAGGGTAATTCCGGCATTTCGTAGTCGCACTGCGACACTTTCGATCATCCGTCTTACGGAGTCTTCCTCTGAAGGCTTGTAGGTCTGGATGAAGAACGGCACCTCATTGGCCTGTCCCTTCATTGAAAGAAAACTTGGGTGGCTGAGAATGGCGAACAATCGTTCTGAGAAACCGTTGGCCTTTGATGGCGCTATAGGCATTCAATCTCCTTATCCGGCACTAGGAAACAAGCGAGCCTGCGTGGATTCTCAACTACAATTGCGTCGGTCACAGTCGGGGAGAGAACCGGCCGTTGTATTGTTCCAAGGGACCCTCTCGGCCCGCCATGTAGCAGACCGGCCTCAGCGAGCATACGGAGGAGTACCTGCCGCAGTTTGCTCTTCGATGAGGGCTGGAGATGAGCAAGTTCGGGATGGGAACCCGATTTCCATTCTACATAGTTCTCGTAGTCGGACGGCCGCAGAACAACGTCATGAGCCGCCATCTTGTCCCGAAGGACCTCACTGGAGAATTCCGAGACAAAAGTGATCGTCTTTGTGGCTGCTAGCCACGCGATCGAGGCGCGGTCCTGTGCAGTTGCCCGGGCTAGAATTTCGATCTGAATCTTTGTCAGCGCCTGCAATCGTTGACGCAACTCTCGCTCCAACCGTACAGCGCTGGCCATGCTGCGACATTGCAGAAGGTTTTCAGAGAGAGTGCGAGCCGTAGCAGAACCCCAATCTCCGACATTCAGGTAACACTCAGCAAGGATACGTGCCAGTTCCGGGCGAAGGGACGCCGCAGTGAAGCCGAGATGATAGTTAGGTCGTCCCATGAGTATCTGCCTAAAACTAGCCCCCCGCATGCCTTGTTAGCCGAAGTCAGAACCGCGCAACTGAGAGGCAAAGAGTCGAGGTCTCGACCACTAGGGGGTGGATATGGCTTCCACCTGAATGTTTGCCGGCCTGATCAACCGGAGGGTAAACTATTGAAATGGCGGCGTTTAGAACTGCATGTTCGTCCATTTTCAAAAGTGAGCCCGATTGCGAAAGCCTCCTGATTTCAGTGAATTAACATGCATCCCATCATAAAGGTGGAGTCCGCAGCTCCGCCGAAATCGGACCGAGAACAGGGCGCTCTGGGAATGAGAGGAGATTTCCATTCACTTTGCGGCAGTCGGAGCGTTCTCGATGGCGGGCGGGCGGGAATTGATTTCGGCTTCTCTAGGCCACGAGGTTTTCGGGTACGCGTTCGGGTACAGACATCAGTTTGGTCAAACTACGGCTAACTACGCTAAATTACAGGTGTGATTGAGTTTAGCTGGTTCGCTAATTACGCTCAATTTCCCTTATTTATCATGGATTTACGGTATTCATGGGAAACTCAAAATCCGTCGGAGGCAACTCCATGGGGGTTCAACTCCCCCTCCCGGCACCATCTAGTTTCCCCCTAAGCCATTTCCTATTAGTTAGTTAGGCCCGCCTCGAATGCGCCGCTGAGTGATCGCGTGCCGATTTCGGGTACAAATTTAGGTACAGCGAGCATCCCATTCACTTTGAGTTACTTAGAAGGCTAAGAGACTTTTAATGCGTCGTGGGGATGCGTTCCGTTTCTCCTATTTACGCTCGATTACGGAATGCGTGGCGGATAATCGGTCCGCCACAAGGGGGCAAAAAAAGACAAAGGCATCTACGTGATGGAGCAATCGTTCCAGGCGATTTGGGATTCAAGATGTGGCTTGATCGCTGCGACTTCGCTCAATAAGTGCGCGTTCTAAAGTCAACGGAGGAAAGGGAAGTTCCACTGTCCGACCATGGCGACTTTACGTTCACGTGGAATGTAGACCTCTGCCGCGATAGCGAAAAGGAAGGTCGTAACTTACAGAAAACAAGCGTCACGGATGGCCTCTTTTGGCGCTGTAAGGTACGATCGGGAGCCGTTATCGAACCCGTATCAAACCCACGACCTCTGCTCTGTGACTGTCTCTCCGATAATGTGGTATCAAGCGGTTACGGGAGTCAGCTGGTAGCCGAGTTGTTTGGCTGTGTCGGCCAGACGTGCGATGCGGTGTTGGCGATAGCGGTTTTCGTATGCGGCTGCACCTTCGTCGACGTATGGCTGACCCCATCGCAGCAGTCGGTAAACAAGAGTAGCCAACTTCCTGGCGGTAGCGAAGACAGCAATATCTCCCCCGCAGCGTTGCGCGATTCTTCGATAGTACGATCCCAAGGCCGTCTGGCTATGGCGTAGGGACAGGGCCGCCATGCGCAAAGCCGCTGCCACACGGGTGCTCGCGCTGTTGCGCTTTTTCTTCTTTACCGGCTTGGCTCCGCTTTGGGGCACACGCGGCGCCAGGGTGACGTGAGAGACGAACTGCTTCTCCGTGGGGAAGCGGCTCAAATCGGGGCCGTATTCGCTGAGCACGACTTCTACTGTTTCCACCCCGACGGCATCGATTTGCGTCATATCGACACCGCTCATCCGGTATAAGGCCTGCCGCTTCGCCTCCTGCCCGCGTTTCTTGATCGCCTTTGCCTTGTTGGTATTCTGCAAAGGCGGTGCCGTTGGTTGGGGAGGTTCGTCTGCTTCCATCTCCCCCAGTTTGCGCAGGATCTCCTGCTCATAAGCCACGATCCGTTCCTGCACCGCGTCGTACATCTTCAGCCCCTGCTGCAAGCTGAATACATGATCTTCCCGCCAGTGTCCGTTCAACTGTTCCGCGATTTCCTGCTCGGTTTTGCTGCAGCGTGCATTGCGGAACTTCGCCAGTTTCTGCGCATCGCGCTCGCCTCCGGCGATGGCACGCAGAATGGCCATCCCCGTTACTCCATCGATGTCAGAAACCGCCCGGTGTACGCGCACGTTCATCTGGTCCAGGCTCTTTTGCATTCGCCGCAACCAGTCCCCACTCTCCGCTACCAAGTTCGCCTTATCCCGCACCAGCGTGCGCAGCATGCACACCGCCTCCTTCGGCCGGAACGAACCGCGCAGCAAGCCGCAACTGTGCAGCCGTTGAATCCACTCGCAATCTGTCGGATCGGTCTTTTTGTCCCGCCCCGGTACCCTTGCCAGTTGCCGGGTATCCACCAGCAGCACCTGTAACCCCTGTCCTTCTAACACCTCGTGCGGAGCAATCCAATAGACCCCGG
>Ga0207100_1127_pt2 | contig 17016 bp, 15 predicted proteins | sample Alteio_BWMinHeat_82_FD_153520 | JGI IMG/M metagenome (GOLD analysis project Ga0207100, IMG submission 153520) | Enriched cells from forest soil in Barre Woods Harvard Forest LTER site, Petersham, Massachusetts, United States -... | ecosystem: Environmental > Terrestrial > Soil > Temperate forest >...
GCCTGCCCTGGGCCGTTTGTCCCTGGGCACAGTGATCACCCGAGTTCACGTCATCCTGTTGGTTGTACCACCTACGATAGCAAACGTGGACGCATCTGGCTGGCATGGGGATATCAGGAGATCTGGAAGTTGCAGGACACTTGGTACCTATGTGTCACAGAAAAAGCTGAGTGCACGCAGGCACAGATCAAAGCGGAGGACCATCGCTACTGTGACTGGTACGACTATTTTTAGTATTTTATGAGCGACCACCACCGATACTGGCGGTTACTCGACCTTCGGCAATACGTTCGAGGACTATGGATTTGCGCAGTTGAGGGGAAAGTAGAATGCTTGTGCCCGGTGGGTTCGTGGGTTTAGCACCCAGTCTTGCCAAAGTTTCTTGGACGTCATAAACTTCGTAACCCATGCTGAGGTTCTTTCACCGACCGTGCGGAATAGGCGCACCGCTAAATGTGCACATGTTTGCGCCCGCCAACCTTATGCGCCACGCTAGATGCTTGGTTCGGGAGCCTGCTTATTTCAGCCATCGGATTCGGGTCATGGCCGAGCAGCTCTTGCATCCTGACGCACCATGGCTGACCCGCGATGCTGTCCGAATGCTGGACCAATTTCTTCGTCCGGACATGAAAGGTTTCGAATGGGGCAGCGGCAAAAGCACTATTTGGTTAGCCCAGCGGCTCTCAAGTTTGGTCAGTGTAGAGCACAATCCAGAATGGTTCGAGATTGTCCGCCAAATGGCACGCAAAAGTCGATTGTCGAACGTTGATCAGCGACTTGCCAGCCACTCAACCTACGTGCACCAGATTTCTGAATTTCCTGACAGCCATTTCGATGTCATTCTCATTGATGGTGAACTGCGCGACAGCTGCATTCGCGAATCCGCAAGAAAGATAAACGTTGGCGGGTACATTTGTCTGGACAATGCCGACTCCGAGTTCGACGTCATGCCGTTCAATGCTTTTAAGCAGCACGCCACTAGCAATGGAGTGTGGCGAACCGACATTTACATGCGCGTTCGCTAACGGATTACTTCCCTCCCGATTGTGTTGAAATGGCAATCAGTAGTCATACAGGTGCTGCGGTCATGATCCTCAGCAGTTGCTGCTCCCACAAGAACTTCCGTAAGCGCATTTTCGGGAACGTCTTCATCTCCAGGGCTCAGCCTAAGCTCTTGCCGTGCTTGCCAATAGTGGCCTCGTACAGATATTACTGAAGGCCTTAAATCCAGTAGGACCGGTTGAGCCCTTGGACAAGCTTGCGACAGAGCGGTAGCACGGTTCCCCAAATCGGGGAAGCTCTTGTCGGGCGTGGTGCACGCGGGCCGCGGACGATCAGAAAATGTGGAAATGCGAAATCGTTTGGAATTTTTTCCCAGGTATCGACACAAAGCCTCGAAACGGTTGATGACAAGGCGGTCCGGCCGCATCGTGCAAAACTGGACATCTTTCGTCTTTAGGAAGCTGAATGAATGAAGTAGAAAAACTATGGTCCCCAAGTTTAGACGTTCGGCCTCGTTTAAGACTCGCATCATCTCAAGCCAGCTGACGGCCACCACATCGAGGTGCTTCAGCCCGCGAAGCCAGCCGATGCCGGTCTCAAAGTTCGTGATTGGGATCTCCCAGACGGAGCCCGCCTGCCAAGGCATGTTTGTGGGCTCATGAGAATCGATCAGGCACGTCTTTTCAAGATAGCTGGCATTAAAGCTGCTGTCGTACTCGATACCGACCTGGGATAGTGCCGTGAGAGTGGAAGTGCTGGCGCCATAACAACCTGCGCGGAAGGCGATCGGATTTCTTCCAGTGAAGTTTCGAGCCAAGGCGACACCCTCGTGTAAGAGCTGCAGCTGGGTTGAGAGTGAAAGGCTGCCTATCAGGTCCATATTTGGGGGAAGCTGGTCCCTAGTTATGAGGCCCTGTCGAAGCAATCGGTAATAGTGGTAAACGGGGTGCAAGTGCAACTGTGCGTCGTGTCCCCGAGCGATGATCTGACCGTAAGCATCTGCCATCTGCTGTTGGTTAACAACTTGACTGGCGAGGACTTCGACAAAAAAGGTTCCGCGCAGCCCATTGCGCTCCAAGATGCTCATGATCAAAGGAGTACCGTAATACTTCGATCCAATACGACCAAGCACCAACCGTTCGGGACTCACCGGCTGCTTCTTGGGGTCTTTTAGGGCCCCTCCCATGGAGCATTCGGAATCGATAGTTATGAAAACATCTACCATATGCAAAACTTTGCGCTAGGAAAACCGGGCCCAGCCGCAGGTGTATCCTACAGAAGATTCAGTGACTGAACCAGACCGTGACCGGGCTGGGTAAGGCCATACACGGACCATACTAGCAAAATCTATTATGTTCGAGTTTTACGTTTACGAAAAGATCTTCCATCGGCAGCCGCCATCCATGCCGCAACAGGCATATCAACACGTCCGTCATATTGAAAAAATGTCATTCTTGGTATGGGGTGAGCATTGTGTGGAATGCGCGGCGCCCTTCTGCTACCAAACCTGCGAACTGTACCAAGGTCGACCCGATCGCCGCTGTCGCCGATTCGCATTTGGGGTGTTCAAGAACAAGAGCTTCCCATCGCTGCGGGGCCATGGGGCGGAAGTGGTATTCAAGAAATGGGCGCAGCTTTCCGCACGGGGAAATACTTCCATGGAAAGTGTGCACTCTATCAAGTGGAGAGAGCGGCTAACCGAGTTCGGGGCACCGATTCTGAACACACTCGGCTCTCTCGCTTATCGTCTCACGAGTGACATCCGCTGGAATTACACATCGTTTGTGCTGCTGGAGCGGCTCGCCCGTCGACTGCACCGGAGAGTGTCATCGAGCTCGGCGACTCAGTGGCCGAATGCGTTTCTATTGGAGGTCTACAATCCCACGCACGAGCCGATCAGGATGCAACTTGCGATGAGGCTCGCGAAGTCGAAACAGAGCAAACTCCTGCAGATCACGCCCTCTTTTGTGACCACAGTCACTTTTTTGCCTGGTTATACTCGATACGAATTCGAACGCCGGCTCTTTCAAGCTGTAACTGAATGCGGTTTGCCGTTCGACATCGGCCTCACTCCCGAGGCGGACGGATCGGCCAGCCTGGTGTTCTTGACAGCCGATTTCGTACGCTACAAGAAGGAAGCCGTTGCCCAGCAGAAGACCCTCAAGTGCGTGGTGTTCGACCTTGATAATACAATCTGGGACGGCGTGCTGGTAGAAAACGACAATGTTCGCCTAAAGGCCAACATCATTGACGTGCTCAAAGAACTCGATGAGCGGGGCATCCTGCTAAGCATCGCTAGCAAGAACACGCCCGAGCTGGCTTGGCGTCAGTTGGAGGAATTCGGAATTGCTGAGTACTTCCTGTATCCGCAAATCAGCTGGACGCCAAAGAGCCAGGGGGTGAAAGCTATTGCCGAGCGACTGAACCTCGGACTGGATACATTCTGCTTTATCGACGACAATCCCTTTGAGCTTGAAGAAATCTCGCACGCACTGCCCATGGTAACGTGCATCGACGCCACTGCGATCGCGCGTTTGCTCGAGGACCCGCGGTTCAAAGGCAGTCAGAGCAACGAGGCAAAGCAACGGCGGCGCTTCTACCAGGAGGCGATCACGAGAGAGGAGAAACAAGCGACGTTTGGATCCGATTACCTTGACTTCCTTGCGGACTGTCAGATCCAACTCGACCTAAGCACATATACCGATTCTGACCGTGAAAGAATTTCAGAGCTCGTCCAGCGGACTAACCAGCTCAATTTTTCGGGAAGAAAATACACTACTCCAGAGCTTGTTACTATCCTGGAGGATAGGACGGCTGAGAAGTTCGTGCTCAAGTGCTCTGATCGCTACGGCGGTTACGGCACCGTCGGTTTCGGTATCGTTCGGCGGGGCGCCGATGAGATCAGAATTGAGGATTTCATGCTTTCCTGCCGTATTCAAGGCAAATTGATCGAACAAGCGTTTTTCCAGCACCTCCAAGAGCACCACAACCAGAACCGAGCATCGCGTTTGTGGATTAACTTCTGTGAGACCGCACGCAACAAGCCCGCTCAGCAGGTGCTGGAGACGCTTCACTTCCAGAAAGAAGAAGGCGCGCCTGGGCTCTTGCTGAACATTTCATCTCCCATCTCCGACCGTCGGTTGATCGAGGTGAAGTGTTCGAGTGAATTCTGTGCTGGATGTGTTCAGGCGAGATAAATCGCGTTCTCTCGTTGGCCATTGAGAATGATACCGGGAATCATGCCATGATCAGCAAATTGGCCGCTTTAGCAAAGCGTGTTGCGGACAGCCGGCCCGTTCTGCGGGTCGTGGAAGTATTTGATCGGCGCTCGGACAACCGCATGACGGAACTCGGAATGCTCAGTCAAGCGTTCGAGTTCATCAAGATTAATGGCGTGGATGGAGATTATTTCGAGTTCGGCCTCTGGAGAGGAAAGACGTTCACCTACGCCCATCGCATGAAGAAGCGCTTTCGAATCCCGGAGATGATGTTCTGGGGGTTCGATTCCTTTCAGGGATTACCCCGCACTGATGATGACAAGGACAACATCTGGTCCCAGAATCAGTTCGCGTGCAGCGAGCCGGAACTGCGCAAGATTCTCCGGCGCAATGGCTTCCGCGACAATGAATACCGGTTGGTGCCTGGGTTTTATAAAGATAGCCTCAATGACAATCTCCACCGACACTTGGCGAACAGACATGCTGCCATAGTGTACGTGGATTGCGATCTGTACGCATCGGCCGCCGCGGTGCTGGCGTTCATTTGCCACTATCTGGTAACAGGCACCATCGTTTGCTTTGACGATTTCTATAACTACAAAGGATCGCCCGACCATGGAGAACAGAAAGCGGTGACCGAATTCTTGAGAGAGCACCCCAACTTCATGTTCCTACCTTACCTGGATTATAGTCCACTGGGGAAATCCTTCATCGTCCAGCGAAATGACTGATTGCTTACTTGAACGTTTCGGATGCCTGGGCAACACTGCTGCGCCGGATCAATTTCTTGATTGTCCTCTTCAGCCCGACGCGGTCCAAGAGGCGTACCACAGAGGCGGACGCACCAGAGACCGCGCGATTCACCACGCAGGCAAGCAAGGGATAAGGCTTGCGCTGAAACAGATAGACGTCGGCCTCCTCATACGACATATTACCGAAGAGTCGCTTGTGCTCGCCGGCGCCGCTTCCGAAGTCGAAAACCGCAGGCTTGTTGAACATGAATAGGTCTTGTAGCACGAGCAACTGCAACACAGTACCTGCCGAATACTGGGTCCAGTCGGGGTCAAATCCCACGTCAATGTAATAGCAAGCGACGTGGTCCTGTCGACAGAGCATAAAAGCAGTAGGCGTTTTGTCGCACCACAGCAAATAGCATCGCGCCCAGCCGCGTCCGGTTTGGAACTTCAAGTCGGTTTTCATGCGGTCAGGTTCGCGCAGACCTAAACCCAGAAGGTGCCACTGGTACGTTTTCTTGGAGATGGTCACAGCATTGTTGACAAATTCATCCACCTGGCTTTCTTCCGTTATCCGCTCTAACCTCAGCTTGCCTTCAACAGCTCTCTCCAGCTTTCGAATTCGCCTTAGCAGAGTATTGCGCGTCTTGGACGAAAACTTGCCCATATATTCATCGAAAGATGCCGGCATTGAGATCAGAAAATGTTCCACTGGTTTCTGGGGGATGTAGGGCATGAGCTTACGGGTCATTGTGCTGTGCTGTAAATAACTCCAAAGAAAAGAGTCAGTCCGGAGGCATTCGAAGAAAATACCATGTACTCCATTAAGTTCCACGGCTCGCATTAACAGTTGGTCAAAAACCGAGTTGTCGGCGGGAAAATCCGGTGTGCCAAGAAACCGAACACAACGTAGGCCGAAACTCAGCACATTCAGTTCTCCGACGAAACACTTCAACCGTCGGTTCTGAACCAGGAAAGGAGCGAAGCCCTTAAACCCGTTCTTGTCACTCAGCAAGAACGCTCCCAATTGCTGCAATTTATCGTGGTGATGGTGGAGCAGCCATTCCGGTTTCCGCGGAAGGGGAATTCTGTCATCACCGGCGCGAGAATCGCAAAAAGTGGGTGCCAAGGCGAGAAGTTGAGTGCCCCAGATTGTTTCAACCATGCGCTCCTCGATGACCGGTCTCTTTATGCCAGCGCGCGCTTTCATTACGTGTGCACCTTCCGCTTACCATAACTGTTTGGAAGCCCCAAAACGCCATATTTTGGAGCGAGGATTGTCTCATTCCGTCTGCACGCCTAGAGCCGTCTCTACATTGCACCCCAAAAAAGACAGCTTTGCACCCAGGCAGTTGCCGATAGGTAGGCGAAGGCTGGGGCGACCGTTGAACCTTAATTGGTATAATACACTCGCAAATTTGCGGCTGGCGACAGACTATCGCCCAAGGTTCGCTGCCGAGCTTGACCGTACATGTACTCACCACTTTGCGAGGACGGCCCATTCGTGAATCGCGAAGACTCGGACTTAAATCCTCGGGACGTCCTTGAACCCATGCGTCCCAGCAGTTGGATTATGACTTTGTACGGTGGCAGGCTGGGTTGGCTGAAACATCTATGGTTTTCGCTTCTTGATCGTTTCGGTGCCTACCAACAATACCGTGAAATCAATTGGGAACGCGCCCAAAGGCTCGTATTCGTGTGCAGCGGCAATATTTGCCGCAGTCCTTATAGTGCAGCAAGGGCCCGTGCTCTGGGTCTCGAGGCCTGTTCCTGTGGACTGGCGGCCGGAGAGAACGATCCTGCGAACTCTATGGCCATAACGGTGGGTCGCGCCAGAGGTCTGGATCTCACCAGCCATCGCTCCAGACGATTCCAAGCCTCGGAGTTTCTGCCCAGCGATCTTCTGATTGCCATGGAGCCTGCGCAAGCACAGGAACTGGAGCGAACCGCAGCGGAGACGCAGGTTACCATTTTGGGGTTGTGGAACCGCAGGCCTCGCCCGTATCTGCGAGATCCCTACGGGCTGCGACGGCCGTATTTCGAAGCCTGTTTTGCGTTTTTGGACGAAACCATTCAGCAAATTGCAGCCGAAATCAAACAATCGCGCACGAACTGAAACTCCCGGGGCCGAATGGCGACGTACCCTGCCAGTTCTGGTCACGGATGCTCACACTATGGGCTCTCTCGCCGTGATTCGTTCTCTCGGCCGCGCGCGTTATCCCGTGCACGCATGTTCGTCGCGTCCAGATGCACTGGGGTTGCGTTCCAATTTCGCTCAGACAACTGCGATTTCACCCGAGGATGACAAAGACTTTGTCGGCTGGCTCCGCGACTACGTGCGCAGGGAGAACATTCGAGCCGTCATTCCTTCGGAAAGAGTGTTACTTGCGGTTCGCCACATTTTTAAGGATTTCGCCCCTCTGTTGCCATTCAGTCCTTGTCCCCAAATCCTCTATTCGGGCCTGAGCAAGTTTGATCTTTTCGAAAAACTAAAATCGAGTCCTCGGCTGTCAGAGCATTTGCCCCCGACTTTACTGATTCCAAACACCGGTCAGCTGCCGGATGCCACGGATCTGTCGAGCATCGGAGATCGCTTTTACATAAAAGCGGACGGCAGCTACGCGCGGGCGCGAGGTGCGGCCGGAACGACTCACAAGAATCTATCCGCCCAACAAGCAACCAGCCAGTTGCGAGAACTAGCTCCCCAATTCCGGAAGCTGCTCGTGCAGGGCCACGTGCCTGGACGAGGCGTGGGAGTGTTCTTCTTGTTCTGGGATGGCGAAGTAGTGGCACAATTTATGCACCGCCGCTTGCACGAGATACCGCACACCGGCGGGGTTTCTTCATTCCGCGAGAGCTGGTGGCATCCTGGTATCCGCGACGATGCTCTTCGAAAGCTGACATCATTGGGGTGGCAGGGTGTGGCGATGATGGAATACCGCTGGGAACCGGAGTCCGATCGTTTTTATTTCATCGAGATGAACGGCAGGTTCTGGGGCTCGCTCCACCTGGCATTGTATGCAGGTGTTGATTTCCCGACCTTACTGTTAGACAGTTTTCACAATCACCGCCCCAATCCGGTTGAAGATTTTCCTGTCGGAGTCCGCTGTCGGCACACTTTTCCTATGGAAGTGCAATACGTATGGTCCTGCTTTATGGACCGGAGTGTGCCACAACTTGGTCGGCTTTGGTCAATTCTGGAATGGTTTAAATTGATGCTCGACCCTAGGATATGTTCTGACCTACTCTTCCCGGGGGACAAGAAGCTCTATTGGATAAATTTTCGGCGCTTCTGGTTTACTTTGTTCTCAAACGAGAGTTGAGAAGCTCCACTTGAACAAGCGCAAGCTCAAATATGTCTTCTTTCGTGTGAGCAAGGCAGTTGGGCTTTTGTATCTCTCCCGCCACTTTACCCGCCGCGGCCTGCGCATTCTCTGCTATCACGCATTCTCCAATGGTGACGAAGTCTTATTTCGCCCCAAGCTATTCATGCGTTGCAGCAGTTTCGAAGCCCGGCTGCGGATGTTGAAAACAGGCGGTTACCCGGTTCTGACCTTCGACGCTGCTTTCGCCGGCTTAGAAAATGGAAAGCTTCCCGACAGAGCAACTGTCATCACCATCGATGACGGTTTTGCCGGAGTGTATTCGTGCGCTGTCGAATTCCTTTCACGATTCTCGTATCCCGCGACCATATATGTAACCACCTACTATTGTGTAAAGCAGAACCCGGTCTTCCGCCTCCTGATTCAGTACGTGTTCTGGAAGACGAAGCGGACCGGATTATGTTTGCCTGCAATTTCCGGATCTTTTTCAGGTGATTTTTCTCTCGTCGATCCCGGGGAAAAATATCGTGTGATGTGGGAGATCATTCGCTGGGGCGAAGAAAAATGTGATGAAGAACAGCGGACCGCTTTGGCGAGGCGGGTGGCAGAATTGCTGCAGGTGGATGTGGATTCTACATATCATCGCCGGATTATGAGCGTGATGAATTATGACGAGATCCGGTCCGCCGCAAGCCGGGGCATGGACATTCAGTTGCACACGCACCGGCATCGCTTCCCGGCGGACAACCCGGCCGAGGCTCTCAGAGAATTAGAGGAAAACAGATGTGTCCTCCAACCACTTGCCGGAAAATGCTTACAGGATTTCTGCTATCCTAGCGGTGAGTGGTCCCACCATCATTGGCCGATCTTGCAGGCCGCGGGTGTGCGTAGTGCCACAACCTGTCAGCCTGGGTTGAACTATCCCGGCACTCCCAAATTTGCGTTGCGTCGGTTTCTCGATTCGGAGGACATTGCCCCCCTCGAATTTGAAGTTGAAATATCCGGCTACGGAGAAATGCTGCGGAAAATCCGACGTTCGCTGCGGGTATTCGGACGCTGTCAAAACGAGCGCGTTTAGCGCAATAAGGAACGCCTGACGCACCCCGTATGGGATGCCTTTAGAAATATGTAGAGGAGGCATCATTTGGCGATTGCATCAAGCGGCGAAGTTCCTCAATCTGGAATTAGTAACTGCAGTACTGCTTCTTTGGTTTTCCCACACTATTGGCGACGGCTTGTTGTTCTCCTTGTTGGTTCCTACTTGGTCATCCTCGGTTTGTTCTGGCAAACGGTGACGTCGCTGGTCAGAACTTGGTATTCCAGCAGGACGTTCTCTCACGGTTTTTTGGTGCTCCCTCTCTTTTTGTATCTCGTCTGGCTCCGGAGAGGGCGCCTTGCAGCACTCCGTCCAATCCCTGACTATCGGCGGCTGCCGCTCCTGCTGGGGTTGGCCGCTATGTGGTTGCTCGGCAACCTTGGCGAGATTAGAGTCGTTCAGGAGCTCGCCTTGGTGGCGATTTTGGTTGCACTCATTTGGACCCTCCTCGGGACAGCCGTCGTGCGTGCCTTACGCTTCCCCCTTGCATTTCTCTTATTTGCCGTCCCATTTGGACAGAGTCTGATTAGCCCGCTGCAGGACTTTACGGCGTGGTTCGCGGTCAATGCGCTCACGCTTTCGAACATACCGGTGGTTTTGGAGAATCGCACACTTTCACTCTCTACCGGTAATTGGACAGTTGCCGAGGCTTGCAGCGGAATTCGCTATTTGATCTCTTCCGTTGTCCTTGGCTTGATCTACGCATCGATAGTGTATCGCTCGAGAAAGCGACAGCTAATTTTTGTTGTGGCTTCGATCGCAGTACCAATTGTCGCGAACGGGATACGGGCGTATGGCATTATTCTCCTGTCATACCTTACCAATAACAAGGTTGCGGTGGGAGTCGATCACATTGTGTACGGCTGGCTTTTCTTCGCGGCAGTTCAGCTGGCGCTTTTTGGGGTCGGCCTGAAATGGCAGGAGTCTCCCAGTCACGCCGCAGGAATCATCTCAGCCCACCCTGACGATGTGGCCGTGCCAGTCACCGACGATATCTCATCGACTAAAGCAGCGCTTATCGTGGCGATCGCGGCAGTAGTTCTGGTGGGACTTACGCCGCAAATTGCCGCGCATCTATGGAAACGAGCGACAACCACTGCCGGACGGTTAGAGGCTGAGCCAAACGTGAGCCTACCCTGGCAGCCGGCAGCGACTCGCGATACCACTTGGGCTCCGGATTTGGGTGGTGCTGACAAGGAATTTGGCCAAAGCTACAAGGCTGGGGAACGCCGGGTCGACCTATACCTAGCCCTCTACTCGGACCGCCAAGGAATGAAGTTGGTGGGCAACTACAACTCTGTCGCGAATCCACGGTTGTGGTCAAGTGTGGCCGATAGCTTCGAGGAAGCAGTCATCGACGGTCAGACTGTCAGGGTTCATCAGACCCTGCTTGCCTCGGATTTGGCTTCACGCTTGGTGTGGACCTTGTACTGGGTGGGAGGGGAATACACCGCAAATCCTAGTCGGGCCAAGTTTCTTCAAACGAAGTCGCGACTTTTAGGGAGGCCGGCGATTGCCGCGGTGATAGCTTTGGGAGCTGACTACCAAGTGGAGCCTGCCGAGGGAGAACACATCTTGCGCGACTTCTTATCGCACACATCCTTGTCAGCTGCGTTTAGGCCGTCTTCCAAATGACCTGCCTTAAACTCAGGACCCCACGTCCTATGCTGGCCTCGCGAGTTCCTGAAAGTCCTCAGGAATCTCGAGAATATTCCGGCGTCTGAGGCGGTCTCCATTGCCGAGCTTCCAAGCATTGTTGATGCGGCTCTATGATTGGCTGACCTGCGCGGATCCCATCGGCAATGCGGATTTGATCTTTACTCTGGCAGGGCGGCAGGGCCGGAAGGTCTTCGCGCTTGAGCTATTCTCACAAATGCGAGCTCCCAGTTTGCTTTTAAGTGTTGGTCGGTTTGAGATCCGGCGTTTTGCCAGCCTATCGCTGCCGGTCCCGCTTGACATGGTACAAGTGGCCGCTCCGGTTTCACCACCCGACCGGCATTTCTTCGTCATTTTCAGCAACAACGCCGTTGAGGTGAAGTGGGTTCCCCGTGGAAGACTTGGGACGATGAGCGAAATCCGTGCGTTAGCTGCCTGGTTAGACGGACATCCCGAAGTCGGCTCGCTGCTGGTGGTCAGCAGTGCAACACATCTCAGGCGCATACGGATGTGCTGCCGTGCCTTGCTGCCGCGGGAGGTCCACGTTCTCCTGCTGGATGTACCAAACGAAGACCCCTTTTTGCAGCGAGATCGATGGTGGCAAAGCCGCGCCGCCCGGGCCATGGTCATGGCCGAACCCATGAAGCTCTTGCTCTACCGCCTAGTGCTCTTGCTCGAGCGCGAAATCGGCTCTGCGTCTTACTAAAGATTTTGTATGTCAATCCTTCTAAACTATTGCTGCCGTTGCGCTTCGGGACTGTCTAACAGGACGACTTCTTCCCGCGAGTGAAGCCCTCGGCCGCGCCACGACGCCCGCAGTCGGCCGAGGGACGGCTCTGGTTAGTGCATCTTCCGAACGGGGAAGTTCAATAACCCGACGCTTTTCGCTAGCCCATCGATTTTCTCGAACCATTGATTCGATCCGAAGGCAGTCATCCCAAGGAACTGATGGCCGGGTCACAGCGAAACACGGGTCTAATTTAGCGGTGGGCAGCCAAGCGCCCTACAACTAGCTGCTTCTCGCCTTGGCATCGCCTGGACTTGGCTCGACAGCCATCAGTGTCCCCTATTGCCAAATCACCCGGTACAGCCGGGCCACAGTTGGCCTCGCAGTTAGAGAGTGCGGGCTCAGGTTCGAGAATTGTCGCAGGCTCGGTGCAAACGACGTTCTGTTTGATTTCGCACTACTTGGAGAAATCGCGTGCAGGATGCGGAGCATTAAAGTGCAATTCTTTTCACAAACGATTCGCCTGCCCCACTATCGCCCCCCCCACATCCTTACCTAAGTAGTTGATACTGTGATGGTTATTGAGATCGATAGAAATTCACAGGGGCTGGGATTTTGACATGCAGAGTATCTAACCCAGAGTGGGGACAATTGTGGCCAAGGAGAAAGAAATAACGGCCTCGTAAGTAAAGGCGCTGGAAGAAGCTGCTATGACGGTCGCGACAAAAGTCGAACGCCAAAACAATGACCGACGCCCGTGGGGGATGAAAGGATTCGTATGAAGTTAATCTACGCTATGTTGACAGGGTTGCTGTTTGTTTCTGTAGGTTACGCGACGCCGATTACGGTTACAGAGCCCCATACCTTTACCGTAATTGCTCATAAACCGGGTGCTGCCACTCAACGGATACAGTTTGTATTCACCAGCGATGCTGATCCCGGGGAGGGGTTGGATTCGGTCACAGTGACGCACCTGGGCGGTTCCACCGGTTGCCTGTCAGACGGGACACACACTTTTTCAGATCCCTTATTTACCTTTAGTTGCAGTGGCTTCGTTTTTAACGCCCCCCTCACGAGTGTAGTTTTTAATGAGCCCGACGGCTCAGGGAGCGATTCAATCTCTCTGTTCAACGATGGAGCCGGTGGGCTTGGAGGAACCTTTGTTTCTGCTGTCGACGTCGTAGCTGAACCTGCAGGGCTAGCGGTCCTAGGCTCCGGATTATTAATCTTGGGGGGAGTGCTCCGTCGGCGGGTGAGGAAAGGAACTCCAGCCGGACCCAGAGCACCCCAGTAGCACTAAGGGGCGCTACTTCGTGGATGTCGTGGCAGAGCATCCATGTACGACTTGGCGTACGGCTCCTTAAAGGGCGGCATTGGCTTTGACGGTGGGGGATCTAGGGTCCCCCTTTTTTCCTGAGCGTTCCGTTCGCGCTCTGCCGGGTGGCATTGTGTGTCCCGCTCCGACGGCAGTACAATTTGGTCACAAATCCTCTCTCCAAGGTCAGCGACGTTCTGAGCCACCGCTGCTCGAAGTTGGTGCTTAATCAACAGACCGGAAGAACAGGCTGGCCACTCAGAAGCGGGCTGCGGCTTGGCCAGTCGCCAACAGGTAATGTTTGATGTTGATTAAAAGATCTGTAGCGCCTCTAAATCCTTCAGCCAGCTCGAAGATCCACAATATGAGAAGAAGTTCGCGTAGGGCAGCCCTTCGTCCCGGGCGGACCAACCAGTTAACGAGTGGAATTGGTACTGACCATTGCCAGACCAAAGCTAGTACAAGGATTGCTAACATTACGGACGAGATGACATCGATAGGGTAGTGTCCCCCTAGGTAAATTAAGGGAATGGAAATCAACGGAATTACCAAGACAGAAAGCACAACACTTATACGCCAATCGAGTCGCCCCAGACCCAGCGATACCAACATATAAGCAAGCGTCGAATGACTTGGAAATGAGTTGTAGCTTCCGTTTCCCCAGCAATAGCTTGGGTAGAATGCTTGAAAGCGGGGACTTAGCGCCGGTGCCGGCCAAGCGATCCAGGGCCGCACGCCCAGGCTGACTAATACCGCTATACCGAACGCAACAATGATCTTGAACAAATGGCTGCGTCGCCAAAGTGTTCGACTGTCCTGGATGCTCCAAAAAACGTAAAAAACGGCGGCAAAGATCCACGTGGTCGCAAGACGATTGCGGCTCAGGAACTCGAACGCAATATCGTTGCTGGTATTGTGCGGAATTGCGTTAAACAGGTACCGCATGATTCCGTAATTCCAGTTGGAAAACCAAGGCTCAGGCGTCATTGCGCTAGGATATCGGTTTGGTAGTCCTAATTCCAGGGCCACCCCCAGCCCTACATCCAACTAGGATCGTCTCTAGGCAATTCAATGGGGCTCGCGCGCCGGCATCGCTGTGCCTACTGCTGTCAAGGCTGACTCTTTCTTGTTCTCGTAAATCCGCGTCTCCACCGAACTAGTTTCCGCCTTCACCCTAGGGGGAACGGCTCGCGGCCGAGTGCTTGAACCACCGAGTACAGGCTTACCTGTAAAGTGGGACTAGGGGAGGCGTCCAGGCCTAAAAATCTCTGTCGTCGGACCTCAAAAGAGGGGTTTCTTCTGTGTCGGCGCAGCCGTCCGTAGGTTGATCATTTGTTCTTGTTTGCTGCGCGGGGCGCGCCGCGACCGCGAGGCTGTAAAGTAAGCGAGGTCGGCTTCCTTCTTGAATCCAGCGGCTTCGTAAGCGTTCGCGAGCCAAGTCAGCGTGCCGTAGTCTCTGGGATTTAATTCAGCGGCCTTCTTGAAAGCCACAATTGCCTCATTATAATGGCGTAGATTCATCTCAGAAATTCCCAGGTCGAACTGCGCGGCAGCCAAACTCGGATTGAGGGCGATGGCTTTCTTAAGGCATCCCACAGCCTCCTCATACTTACTTAAGCGTTGTAAAAGCAGCGCCAGCGTTAGCCAGGCATCTTCAGCCTTGGGATTCAGCTCGACCACTCCCTTAAACTGTTTCAGAGCCTCGAGAAGTCGCCCTGTGCTTAAGAGGGTAACTCCCAGTCCGTTTCTCGCGGGAATATCGCTCGGATTCAGTTGCAACGACCTCTGAAAGTAGTTTTCAGCTTCTGTGTATTGTCGCTTTTGCAGGTGCGCTGTTCCGAGGAGCGACACAATTGCTGACTCATGGGGTCTCGCTCGCAACGCGGTCTCTAATATACGGATGGCGAGATCCGGATTGTTCTGTTCGAGTGCATGCCGAGCTGATTCAATCGACACCACGAAGCCCTTGCTCGCCTTCAGCACTCCAAGGCCGCCCACGAGAGCGACTACTGTCAAAGCAAACACTTGAATGCGTTTGCGCCGAAGCGCCGATTGGGTAGCCGCGGTTAGGCTTAGAAAAGCTCCAATCACCAGACCGCAGACCATCCCGCCTACATGAGCGCCATTGTCCATGCCACCTCTAGTGAATCCGAATGTCAGGTTGTACCCCGTGAAGGCGATCAGGCTGACTAAGAGAACTTTCAGTTCCCTGGGCGGGACCGGGAGGTTGCCAAGGCACAGGGCAGAGATCAGCGCACCGGCGACGCCAAAAACCGCCCCCGATGCCCCCGCGCTGAGGGTGCTGGGGTTTCTCATGAGAGACGCGATTCCGCCCGCCACACCGGTCAGCAAATATAGGGACAGAACCGATGGGCCGCCGTAGATCCGTTCGGCCAGAGTGCCCAGGTGATACAAACACCACATGTTGACCAGGAGATGCATCAATCCGATATGCACGAACATCGCCGTGATGAGCCGCCACCACTGGCCACTTATAGTAAGCGGTCCGTAGTTTCCTCCCCAGCGCACAATCTGCTCACTCGTGTGTTGCAACAGGTCGGCTCCCGTCAAGCGCATGAGGACAAAGAGGGACAGATTAAGGCCAATTAAGGCAACCGTCACCGAAAGGAGCGATGCCGGATTTCTAGAATGGGCTTGTTCGAGTACAAGCTTGCTCGCGCGCGGATAGTTGGCCAAAGTCATCGGTTCGGAGCAGATTTTGTGGCGCTTGCGGACATTGGCAACCAATATTAGTGCTATGTTGAAGCACCAGCTCTTGGGGTGGGATGATTCTCGATGAGCTGGGTAATGTTAGCACAAAAGGCATACAGTAAAGGGCGGCTACGAACGCTAGGCTGGCGAGCGTCGTCGTTGGCTCGCGCTTAGATCCATACGCCACAATTTGAGTCGCACCGCTTGTGGCCGAACCTTTGCACCAACGGCCGTAGCGGGTGGTCAGAGCTAATCGAAGATGTTAATCTTCGGCAGCGCCAGCGACTTAGGAGGAGTGGGCTTCGGATTGCGAGCTTGCGGCAGCCCAAACTATGACGCTTTAGGCGGACAGGTCACTTCCTCATAATTTGGATATTCGCTTTTTGCAATAAAGACTTGTGTAAAGTCCTGTTGACAGCCCGATGGTCGCTGTCGACTCGCAGATCGCGGACGGTCACGGCACCAACGAGGCAACAGGTCCCACCGATAACAGATTTGCCTTATCTAGAACGTGGAACCAGTAGGGAAAGCCCAGCGTCGCGACCAGATCATGTGAAGCGACGCCGGAAAGGCACTGGCAAGCGTAACCTACGCACGCAGGATTCGGGAACCTAACCTGGTGCTATACTGCGGCTCCAATTCCCAGCAGGAGGCTGACAGGCAGCCATGATCACAATTGTATCCGGCCTGCCGCGTTCCGGCACTTCTCTCATGATGCAGATGCTGGCCGCGGGCGGCATGTCCATCCTGTCCGATGGCGAGCGCCGGGCTGACGTCGACAACCCGCGAGGCTATCTCGAGTGGGAGCGCATCAAGCAGCTTCCTAAAGACCCGACCTGCATTGCCGAAGCCGAAGGCAAGGCTGTAAAAGTGATCTCTCAACTTCTACTTTCGCTTCCTCCGCAGCACGAATACCGCGTGATTTTCATGGAACGGCCGCTGCCTGAGGTGATGGCGTCGCAGGACGAGATGCTGCGCCGGCGAGGGACGTTCGATCCGAGCGAGGACAGTTCCGTGATGGTGCGAGCGTTCCAGGACCACCTCTACCAAATTGACGCTTGGCTAAACAGCAAACCCAACATTGCGGTGAGCCGAGTGCAGTACCACAGCCTCTTACGGGCGCCCAAGGAAACGGTAGAGAGTATCGCGAGATTCTTAGAGATTTCGGCGGATACCGAGGCCATGGCAAGGCAGGCAGACGAGACACTATACCGACAACGCACGAAGTAGCCG
>Ga0207100_1064_pt2 | contig 16989 bp, 10 predicted proteins | sample Alteio_BWMinHeat_82_FD_153520 | JGI IMG/M metagenome (GOLD analysis project Ga0207100, IMG submission 153520) | Enriched cells from forest soil in Barre Woods Harvard Forest LTER site, Petersham, Massachusetts, United States -... | ecosystem: Environmental > Terrestrial > Soil > Temperate forest >...
TGCCACCAGCACCGGTGCCGAAATTTCAGGCAGGGAATTGATGGAAGGGGTCTTGGTCTCGATGCCACGAATTCGAAGACGGAGGTCGGGTACGTCGTAGTGGGCACTCACGCGCAAGGGCGGCGGCGGAAACGGCAACGTCTGGTATTGCGGCTGGTCCACGGCATAAACGCCGTCGCGCTCCGGATCATTGCGGTGCAACGCGGGTCGCGTGGGAGCGGTGTTCGGCGGCAGCTCCAACTGGAAATCGGTCTCGTAATCCTGTCCCGGCCGTAACGGCGGAACGTGCTCTTTGGCCGCGCTGTCGTTCACCTGGCCTTCCAGAAACAGAGAACGCAGTTGCACCGGCTGCATAGAGCCATTGTGCAGCTTCACTCTGACGTTGATTTTCTGGCCGGGAGAAATCGCGGCCGGCGGGTCTTCTCCCGGCGCTGGTGGCGAGCTTGAGCTCGGCGGCGAAACCAGCGAGGCCTGGAGAGAAAGATTGAGCGCGAGGTTGAGAGCGATGCGTGCCTGCGACTTTTTCTCTCGCAAACGGGCCAGCACGTCCTGGTTCTGTTCGCCGGCGCGGACCCGAATTTCAAGAGCGCTGAGCCATTCGATTGCGGACATCAGGGGGGCCGCAGCGCTGCTTGGATCTTTTTCCGCAGCTTTTGCTGCCTCTGCCAGGTCGTTCTGAATCATGCCCAGCACTCTTGCACCAGCCGCATCGAATCCGGAACTCAAGGTCTGCAAACTCGTGTCGATTCCATCGAAGAAGTCTTTTTCGTGACCGTCTTTATCCGTGGCTGGCGGCACCACCGAGTCCACCAGCTTGTAATAGGTATAGCGATCGCCCGGTTCAACCGACCAGCCACCCGCGCCCTGCGAGAGTTGATGCCGTAACCCTTCCATCGCGAACTGGATGTATGACATGCCCAGCAACGGATTCACGTGTCCTGTATTCAGTCTGAGGGTGTAGTTCTCCGCGGGGCAGGTGCCTGCTCCAAAGCCGCACGCGTTGCCGGTGTAAAGCTTCTTGGCCTGCCACGGTTGCAAGCCTTCCTTGATCTGCTCGGGGAAGCGTTTCGGATCTGCCGCCGCACGGAACGCCTCTTTGGTAAGGAGGGCGGACGCCTGGTGATGCCCGTGTCCATCGCGATCCGTACCGGAGAAGCGTGCCAGCAATACATCGGGACGAAAGGTGCGGATCACTCGCACCATGTCGCTCAGAGGGATGTCGTGCCCTCCCCACTTCTGGAAGGTTTCGTCCGGATTCTTGGAGTACCCGAAGTCCGCCACCCGGCTGAAGCGTTGTTCCACTCCGTAGTAGCGATCGGAGGCTGTGAGCTCCAGAGTGCGCAGCACGCCCAGCACATCGAACAGATTGCTTCCCACCTTATTCTGGCCGCCTTCACCCCGCGTCAAAGTCATCAGCAGCGTGGTCACTCCCTTGCCGCGAGACTCGAGGGTCAACATGCCTCCGTCTTCGTCGTCGGGATGCGCGACGGTCTGCATCAGCCTGGCCGTGGTTTGAAGGCGAAGCAGCATCTGCTTCAAGCCCGCCGTGCCGGTATCCGGAGGCAGAGGATCGACCGGGCTGAAGTGGGTCGTGGGAGCTTGGGCCTGGGTCGACGCCGCCGGCATAGCCAGAACTGCGAACAGGGCGAGACTCACGGTCCAAATCAAATGTCTTCTCGGGCGTTTCTGAACATCAAGACCCCGAGCAGGTAGGCGCGGAAATCGTGGGTTCGAAAACCCATGACCGGCATTTTTCATAGGTATGGGATTGTGGTGATCGGAGATGAGAGGCAAGATTTTTCCTGGTGTTCGTCTTTTATATGGATATGGACTGCGCGGGAAACGAAGAGTTAGCCGCCGACCGTTTGCTTCATCCTACCCGAGTCAGTGGCCAGATGGCGTGCTGGCGGTCACGGCTCGCTGGCATTCGTGGGCGGCGGTGAGCAACTCGTCGAACCTGCGATCGCTGTGCAGGCCTCGCAGCAACGGGTCAGAAAGCAGATTGGAGTAGGCGCAATAGTTCTGCTCGATTCCTGTCTTCAGCTGGTGAAAAGCCGCTTCTTTCTTGCCCGCGTAGGCGAAAAGCGTGCCCAGATAATAGGAGTTCTCCGGATCGGGGTCGGAAGGCCCGCTCGCTTCAGCGTCGTGGGCCATGCGATCCAGTTCCGCCGGCGGCCGGAGACCGAGCAAGGCTTCCATGAGATCGCGATGGTAGTGCGGGGCATTTGCCATATGCTTCACGGCCTCGCGCGCTTCCGCCACCCGTCCTTCTCGCAGCAGGAGAGAAGGAGTGGCGTAGTTGGCCCATTCGGTGCCCGCATCCAGTTGAATGAAATCACGCGCTCGGTCAAACTTGCTCAGTTCCATGAAGGCCCAGGCGCAGGAACGGAACGAGTAGTTTCCCGGTGCCAGGGTGAGCGCCGTATCACATTGCCGAGCTGATTCCTCCAGCATGCCGGCGTAGCGCTGAACATAGCCCAGAGTAAAGTGAACCTGGCCGTTCTCGGGGCGGCGTTTGACCAGTTCCATGGCCGCCGCATAGGCCTTCCCCAGTTCACCCCGGTCCACATGATTGACAATGAGTTGAGAAGCCGCGGAGATTAAATTGGTGTCGAGAGCCAACCCGTGTTCCAAAGCCACGTTCGAGCGCTGGTACATCTCCTCTCCGCCATTCGAGTAGGTGGAATCGTAGTAGTACCTCTGCCCCATTTCGGACCAGGCCGGAGCGTAATTCGGATCCAGTTCGACGGCGTGTTCCAGAGACTTGATGGCTTCACGATTGGGAGCGGCGTCGTGGGACGCGGCCACGCTGCGCAGGTAAAGCTCGTAGGCTTCCTGATTACTGGGCCGAGTGCTGGTTTCCAGGAAGCCGCCAGCTGCGCCCAACATCGGCAGCAAACCCTGGCGGACATGTTTGGCCAGTTGCTCCTGCACGCCGATCAGATCTTGCGTGGAGCCGTTGAGGCTGGTTTGCCAGAGCAGCCGTTCCGTCCCCGTGTCGATCGCCTCGACCGTAACCAGGAGGTGATTTCCCTGCTTCTGGAAGTGCCCGCTCAGGACTGTTGCCACATGAAGCTCGCGGGCCACTTGCTTTAGATCGAGGTCCGCGTTCACGTACTTTCTGGTCACCGCTAAAGGTCGAACATCGAGCGTCCGCGAATAGGTAAGGGTATTGGCAATTTCGTCGGCCAGAGCATAGCGGAGATAGTCGACGCTGAAGTCCCCGTTGAGGTTCTGTAGCGGCAGCACCGCAATCGAATTTTTTGCGCCCTCGATACTTCCGGCGCGATGCTTCAGAAACCATGTTCCCACTGCAGCCAGCACCGTGAGCAGCAAGGCCGTAACCGCGATCAACAGGTAACTCTGTGGTTTGCTGGAGCTCTGGAAGGTCTTGCTGGCCAGTCGCATAGGCGAGCTTTCGCGCCCGCTGGTACGGGTCAGGCCGGATTCGGTCTCCTTCTTCAAGTGCTGCAGGTCGGCTTTCATCTCCGCCGCAGTCGCGTAACGCTTGCTGCGCTCTTTCTCCATCGCCTTCCCGATAATGGCCTCAAGTTCTTTGGGGAGCGTGGGATTGAGCGTAAGGGGCGATGGCGGCTTGGTATGCAGCACCGCATCCAGCGTCATGATCACGTTGTTGCCGGTGAACGGCTTCTTGCCCGTGGCCATTTCGTAGAGCACGACGCCGAAGGAAAACAGATCGGTCCGCGGGTCAAGCTCCTCGCTGCGCGCCTGTTCCGGAGACATGTAAACCGCGGTCCCAGGAATCACTCCTACCGCAGTCAGGGAATCTTCTATCGGCGTTTCTTCGCTGGTGGCCATCTTCTCGTTCCGCAACAGCTTGGCCAGCCCAAAGTCCAGCACCTTGGTCTGCCCGCTGGAGGTAAGGAAGATGTTGGCCGGCTTGATGTCGCGATGAATAATGCTTTTGGCGTGGGACGCAGAGAGGGCGTCAGCCACCTGAATGCCGACATCGAGCAATTGGTCGACGTCCATGGCCTTGCCCCGGATGTGCTGCTTCAGGCTCTCTCCCTCTAGTTTCTCCATGACGATGAAGGGGTGGCCATTGTGATCCTCGACTTCGTGGATGGTGCAGATGCTGGGATGATTCAGCAGGGACGCGGCGCGGGCCTCGCGCTCGAAGCGTTCCATGGCTTTGCTGTCGCCGGTGAGGTTGTCGGGGAGAAACTTGATGGCGACATGGCGGCCGAGCCGCATGTCTTCGGCTTCATAGACGACGCCCATCCCGCCGCCCCCCAGCTTACCCAAAATGCGGTAATGGGAGACCGTCTGGCCGATCATGGTCGTACTGCTCGAACTCTGGCCGGACGTTTCGCGGTCCATGGCGAAGCTCAGCCCCTTTAGGCGGTCAATGTTAGGCCGTGGGTCGTATCTGGTCAACTACTTGGAGGGCATAAGTCGCATGACAGAGGAAGTCCCGCCGGATCCCGGGCGCTGGGTGCCCCATCCTTGCGTTTTTGCAAAGGCGGGATTCCACAGGCTTGTGGTGCATGGAATTTCTGCAGCTCGTATGGGCCGTTTCTGGTGGATACCGAAACCCCCCACCCTTTCGCAAAAAGCGCGAGCGGGAGGGGCACCCTCGGATTCTGAGATCCATCTGTAATCTTGCCGTCTAAATAACGCTATAATTCTGGCCACTTATGGCTCTTTCCTCAGGAACAAAACTAGGACCCTACGAGATCCACGCGCTTATTGGCGCGGGGGGAATGGGCGAGGTGTATCGCGCAAAGGATGCCCGGCTGGATCGGATTGTGGCGATCAAAGTCCTGCCTGCGTCTTTCTCGGCGGACCATGACCGGATGCAACGCTTTGCCCAGGAAGCACGGGCGGCGGCGGCACTCAATCATCCCAACATTCTTTCGATCTTCGACATCGGGGGCGAAAAGGGCTCGCCCTATGTAGTCTCCGAGTTGCTGGAAGGAGAGACTCTGCGCGAGCGCCTGCGTAGTGGCGCGCTTTCGAGCCGCAAGACGATTGACTACGGAGTGCAGGTGGCGCGAGGACTGGCAGCGGCGCACGAGAAGGGCATTGTGCATCGCGACTTGAAGCCGGAAAACCTGTTCATCACCAGCGACGGTCGAGTGAAGATTCTGGACTTCGGCCTGGCCAAGCTGACCCGGCCGGAAGCCGTAAGCGGCGCCGATGCGCCTACAGTGCACGGCGTAACCGAACCCGGTCTGATCATGGGCACGGCCGGATACATGTCGCCGGAACAGGTACGGGGACAGACGGCCGATCCGCGGTCGGACATTTTTGCCTTCGGCGCGATTCTGTACGAGATGATTTCGGGCAAGCGCGCCTTCCATGGCGAGACCTCAGCCGACACCATGAGTGCGATTTTGAAAGAGGAAGTTCCTGAACTCTCCGAAACCGCGCGCAATGTTCCGGCGGGCCTCGAACGAATTGTCCGGCACTGCCTGGAGAAAAGTCCTTCGCAGCGCTTCCACTCGGCGGGTGATCTGGCGTTTGATCTGGAATCGCTAACTGAGGTTTCCACCACGAGCAGCAAGTCGGGCGCACAGGCTGCGGTGGCACAAGCCAGAGGCGAGGAGTCACGCCGCAAACTGTTTAGCGTGGTGGGTGTCTTAGCGCTGGCGGCGGCGATGATTGGTCTGGGTTGGTGGCTGGGCCGGGGCAGGGGGCCTGCAGCGTCCCCCGAGTATCAGCAAGTCACGTTCCGCACCGGTTCGATTGGCAACGCCCGCTTCACTCCCGACGGCAGCGTTGTTTACGACGCGTCCTGGGAAGGTGGTCCACACCAACTGTATCTGGCTCGTACCGACGATCATGGCTCGCGCGAATTAGGACTGAAGAATGCGGCCCTGCTTTCCATCTCGAAAAGTGGCGAGCTAGCAATCCGGCTCAACACCGTTTATTACGGCGGGTACGCGCGCTCGGGGACACTGGCCAAGGTCCCTTTGAGCGGTGGAACGCCCCGCGAAGTGCTGGACAACGTCCAGGATGCCGACTGGGCAGCGGACGGCGAGAACATGGCAGTGGTGCGCTTCGTCCCCGAGTCCGGCCACTGGCGGTTGGAATATCCGATAGGCAAAGTGTTGTTGGACAGCATTAACTGGATCAGCCATCCCAAGATTTCGCCAGACGGCAAGCGGGTGGCGTTCGAAGACCACGAGAACACCGGCGGCGACGACGAAGGTTCGGTGGCTGTGATCGAACCAGACGGGCATGAGCGGAAGCTGGCGTCAGGTTGGTCGTCGGTAGAGGGAATCCTGTGGTCACCCGCGGGCGACCAAATCTGGTTCACGGCCTCCGATAGCGGCAGCGCCGAGAATCTGCGCGGAGTGACTCTCGCCGGCAAGGTGCGGACGATCATCAACGTGCCGGGAGGTATGTGGCTGCAGGACGCGCGCGGCGGATTGACGCTAATGCTTGCGCACCAGTTCCGTCTCGGTATTCGCGCCATGCCGCCGGGAGGAAAAGAGGAAGTTGATCTGGGATGGTTCGGTTGGTCACTGCCGCGAGATATAAGCCGTGACGGCAAGAAAGTCCTGTTCGAGGAAGAGGCGGAAGGGGGCGGCCCGAACTACACGGTGTTTTTGCGCGACACGGACGGGTCGCCGCCGGTGCGCATCGGCGAGGGTACAGGCGAGGCAATTTCCCCGGACAACAAGTGGGTGATCACTAAACCCGCAAAGGGCGGCCCGCTCAGCGTGGTGCCGACCGGCGCCGGCGAAGCCCGGCAATTGACCCACGACAATATCAGCTACGGGGCGGTGCGTTACCTGCCCGATGGCAAACAGTTGGTAGCCTCCGGAATCGAGACTGGGCATGGGGTCCGCGATTATCTGATTGATCTCAGCAACGGCAACGCCAAGCCCATCACGCCGGAAGGCACTGCTGGCGTGCGCCTGTCTCCCGACGGTCGGAGCGTTGCAGTGATTGGGCCCGACGGGAAGTGGGGTATTTGGCCGCTCGACGGCAGCGGTTTGCGTCCGGTTCCAGGACTCGACTCGAAGTACTACGTCTCCGACTGGTCGCGCGATGGAACTTCGTTGTACGCGCTCTCGAGCCAGGAGCGCGAAGGCGCGGCCAAGGTCTATCGTGTGAATGTGGCGACCGGCAAAATGGAACTCTGGAAAGTCTTCGGAGCGAATCTCCCCGCGGGAGTGGCGAGCGTAGGCGGACCGCGCTTCTCGAACGACGGAAGCGCCTATGCGTATGTCTACTCGCAAGTGTTGTCGCAGGCCTACGTAGTGAAGGGATTGCAATAATCTCCCACGAGAATAACTAAACGTAGAAGCCTGCGGAAGACCCGACCCATTCCATATTGCGATTGTGGTCAACGCCCATCATGAGTCCGCGGCCCATGCGGATGATGGTCATCACCGGCAGTAGTTCATCCAGCCAGATGTACATGACGCGTACTTCCACTTTGTTGGCACCCAAGGGCGTTTCCACCACAGGCTCAAAATTCATGCGTTCCTGAAGAATGTACTGCGAACGTTGTTCTCTGGGGATGGCGGCCAAATCCTGTGCTGTCAGATTAATGATCACACCCAGACCGGCGAAGGAGAACAACGGTTTGACAACGTAGTGCTCCAGGTCCCTCGGTATCTGTTCCACTCGATCCAGAAACCAGGTCTTGGGCATACACTCGTGTTTCAGATACGGCAGGGAGAACTTGCTCAGGCGGAAAAACCAGTTGGGATGCCCAGCCCATTCCACTTCAACCTCATCGGTGAGCTGGAAAGAAATCTTTAAATCTTTGCGTACCATCTCGTCCACGATGGCGCGGTTGTAGATGCGCATGATCGGCGTCCGCTTGCCCGCGTTTTCGTAGAACAGGAATTTTCCTACCTTGCGGACGTCGGTTATGGCGACCGTCTTTATTCCCAGGAGTTTCTCCGTCAACAGAAAATCAGGAAGAGTTTTCTGGTGCAGCGGGTCGATCTCCATCAGAATCACATGACTGGGATCGTGGTCGGCGACAATAGCCCGGCGCAATAATTTCTTGTAGCTTACCCAATCGAGCCCGCCCATCAGATATGGCAGGTTTCGATCGAGACCAAAGACTTCTCCATAGGATTGCGAAAGCATCGCCTGGTAGGCGTAGAGAGAAGGGAAGCCCTGCAATTCAACCAACTTGGGTTGCAGCTTGCCTGACTGGTCGCGCACCAGTCCGAAATCCACTTGCACAAAGAGTGGCCGAGACGGCTCATGTGGGACCCTGAACTGATCTGGGATGGCCGTCGAGGAGGCCTTGCGATACTCAATGCCGTTGAGTTGCTGGATCAGTTCCTTGCCGTACTCTGCCATCTGGTCAAGCAACGGTTTAGGCAAGAAGCAAGGCGTCTCGCACACGCGAAATTTGACCGGTGTCCCACAACGTCCTTCCAACAGCTTGAGCAGGCGCTGATATTTTTCCGGGGTGTAGTTCGCGTTGAATTGCTGTCGAAGGGCGGGAATCATGATAAGGCTGAAATTCGCCACAGACCACGTGGGGACAGCCGCCCTCGGCTGTCCGGCGGAGGAACACTCCGCTTATTTGTAGTGCCGGAAAAACTGTCGAGCTTCGCTCGACCGGACAGCCGAGGGCGGCTGTCCCCACGTGGCTGGTGATAAACCACTACGCTTCCAGCAGGAACTGCCCATTCCGCATGATCTGCGCCTCGTCCACCCAGATGTCGAAGTTCCTGCCGACCACGTCAATATGCGTGGAAGAGTACCACTGCGCTCCGGTATGCGCGCCATAGGGATTGCCGAAGGCGATATGCACGCCGGGATATTTCTCATCTTGCAGGATCTGTCCGATCACATCTTTCAGTTCAATGTTCGTACCGATGGCAAACTCGCCCACGCGATCGCTGTTTTCGTCGGTATGGGTGTAACGCCAGAAATCCTCTTGCAATTCGTGGTTCGTGGAATGGGCGTCGGTCAGGCGATTACCTTTGACGTGAATGGTCAGCGGATTCTCCCGCAAGTTGCCAAACTTCGCGCACAGCCAGTCGCCTACGACCCCGTCGATCACAAAAGTTCCGTTGACTTCGCCTGGAGTGGTAAACACTTCGCCGCCGGGCAAGTTGCCCCATTTATCAGGACTGATTATCCCGCTGGTCTTGAGCCAGCGATAATCCGGACTCAGGTCGGCGGTAAGATCCGTTCCGGCGGGAGTCTTGGCCCGCACCTGTTTCGCGCGCCGCACCGTTTCTACAACCTTGGTGCTGATGCGATCCACTTTGAGGAAATCTGCTCGCATACCTTCCAGCATGATCTGATGGTTGATGTTGACCATGTGGGCGTGGCGAATCTTGCGGCGGTTTACCACGTCGGTCATCTGCATCCGCGAGCGCAATTCATTGGCCTGCGCCTGCACCGCGAAGATGCTGACCTGGCTGGTCTCGAGCTCATCCACGATCTCTCGCGGCAGATCGGTCAGCGGGCGGGTAGCGAGCTCTTCCAGAATCCAGGCCCGGTACGGCGCGCCTATCGTCTCCAGTTCGTGGACCAGGCTGGCGGCGATTTCCCGGGTCGCCTCGTCGGTAATAACGGTGACTTTCTCGCTGGGCTGAATGCGCAGGCACACGTTGACCGCATTGCGTGCGCCGGGAGTAAGTTCTGGATCGAAAGAGAGCGTGCTCAGCTCGCGGTTGGCTTGACTGGCAGGAAGGTTCATTACCCTACTTTTCTAACGGGGGCCTGGGCCTCAGTCTCGGCCAGTCCCACTTCCGTTTCTTCGATGATGTAGTCGACGACCTTCTTCAGATCGCCGGTCTCACGAAATACCCGCAATTGGCGGTCGGCGCCAGTACCGCTATTCAGGATCTCATGGATGTAGTTAAGCTCTTCGCGGGAATCGAGCTCGTCCACCACATCGTCGACGAACTCCAGATATTCCAGCACCAGCTCGCGGGCGGAAACTTCGGTCTGCTTGCCGAAATCAACCAGCTTGCCTTCGAGTCCATAACGCGCCGCCCGCCACTTGTTCTCCATGATCAAGGCGCGGCGATAGAGACGGAATCCCTGGTTCGCGGTATAGAGCTTATACAGCTTGGCAATGGTGGCCTGGATCAGCGCCGCGAGAGCGATCGTCTCATCCACCCGCATGGGAATGTCACAAATCCGGAATTCCAGCGTATTAAAGAATGGATGGGGACGAATGTCCCACCAGATTTTCTTGGCATTGTCGATGCAGTTGGTCTTGATCAGCAGCTTGATGAAATTCTCGTACTCTCCCCAACTGGGGAAGTAGTCGGGAATATTGGTGCGCGGGAACTTGTCGAACACCTTGCAGCGATAGGATTTCAGGCCGGTGTTCATTCCCAACCAGAATGGGGAATTGGTCGAAAGCGCCAGGATGTGCGGCAGAAAATAGCGGGCATGGTTCATCAACTGGATCGCAGTCTCGCGATCCTCGACGCCAATGTGGACGTGCAGGCCGAAGATCAGATTGGCCCGAGCCACCAGTTGCAGGTCTTCAACAATGTTCTTGTAACGGATGTCTTCCGTGATCTCCTGCACCCGCCAGTCGGCAAAAGGATGAGTGGCGGCAGAAGCGAGCCGCAGGCCGTTCTCCTTGGCCAGCGCGATCATGTCGCGGCGAAGCTTCTTGACCTCTTCTTTGGCGTCTTTAATATTGCTGCAGACCGAAGTCCCGACCTCGACCACAGACTGGTGCATCTCAGCCTTGACGCGCTCCTGCAGCAGCAGTTTGCCCTTCTCGATAATCTCGGCGTGGATGTGGGAACGCAGGTCGCGCGTGACCGGATCAACGGTCTGATATTCTTCTTCGATTCCGATGGTGAAAGTCGGAAGCATAGGCAGCCTTCCTGAAGCGGGGACTAGTATAGCAATCCGCTGCTGAAACCCGAAGGGTGTCTTTGCGAGCAAAGAACGGCATTACGCTCTTGCTTTCTTTTTCGCTGGAGTCTTCGCTTTAGCAACTTCCGCTGCATTTTCTCCCGCGAGAAACGCTGCCCAGCGCAGCTCTTGGGCTGGACTCTCATCGCTAAGCGCTTTGGTTACAGCCATTTCGGCGACCGCATTCACGATCCAATCGAAATTCTCCCGGCCCACGGAATGAATATCGGCATCGGGCGCCGGATTGAGAAAATCAATGGCGTACGGGACGCCATCTTCAACCGCGAATTCGACCGTGTTCAGGTCGTAACCCAGAGCCCGACACAGCGTCCGCGAATCTTTAACCACGCGGTCCAGCAACTTGGGATCGGCAGGCGCAGGATTTTTCACATAGCGCTCATGATGCGGGAGCTTCGGATCGTAGTGCATGATGTGCACTTTTTCCTGTCCAACGACATAGCAGCGGAAATATTCCTTGAACTCGACGCCATGCTGCAGAGTCATGCACAGGTCGCCGGTCTGGTTGTAGTGATGGAAAAACTCCTCCGGCGAGTGGATTTTGTAGACATGCTTCCATCCGCCGCCCGAATATGGCTTTAGGAAAGCAGGGAAGCCCACGTAATCAAAAATCTCCTCCCAGTTCAGCGGATAAATCAGATTGCGCATGGACTGATCGGTCGTGCCCTCGGGATGCTTATGGTGCGGCAGAATCACCGTGGGCGGAATGGCAACCCCCAGCTTGGACGCCAGCGCGTAGTTAAAAAACTTGTCATCGGCACTCCACCAGAACGGGTTGTTGATGACGATCGTTCCGCTCAGGGCCGCATTCTTCAGATAGGCGCGATAGAAGGGGATGTCCTGTGAGATGCGATCGATGATGACGCGATAGCCGCTGGGATCGGCCATCTTGACCCCGCCCAGCTTGACGAACTCCGCCTTCACGTCGTCGACCTTCATGCTGTTGATCTTTTCCACCAGCGCGGGGGGAAAGGTATTTTCCATGCCGAACATCACGCCGATTTTCTTCATCATTACCTCCCGCTGTCATCCTGAGCGGAGTGGCTGCTTCGCGAAGCGAAGCAGCCGCGCAGTCGAAGGACCCCTATGGTTATCACAATGCGTGAGGTCTCACCGTATTCCTAAAACCTCAAGCTCCCCAACACCACCTAAGCTGCTAGGGCTCCTTCCACTGCGCTCAGGATGACACTCGCCGCGACGACAACATCACGAAAAATATTTTACTGCCATTTTCTGCCACAACGGCCAATCGTGCTTGGAGTTGTCTCCCCACACGTCCAGCCAGTGCGGAATTCCTTTGGCATTCAAAATGGACGAAAACTTGATGTTCTGGTCCAGACAGATATCCCAGTCAGCCGATCCCAGGACGATGTTCATCTTCCGGTAGCGGCTGAGAAACCAGTCGTCACTCATGTGCGGCAGAAAATCGGGTGGGCAGTTGAAGTAACAGTCGTCATCGTAGTACCCATCCAGAAACTGATGGATATCGAAAGCGCCGCTCATGCTGACGCAGAAAGTGACCAGGTCAGGGTGTTTGAGCGAGAAATTCATCGCATGGTAGCCGCCGAAACTGCAGCCCGTAACCGCCAGCCGGTACGCATTGTTCTTCCATCGCAAAAAGGGAAGCATTTCGTGCAGGATGTAACGTTCGTATTGCAAGTGGCGTAGCACGCGCACCCGGGGATGGACGCCCTTGTTGTACCAGCTCTCGCTGTCGACGGCATCGGGACAGAACACCTGCACCTCGCCGGCATCGATCTTCGGCGCCAGCACCCCAATCATGCCGCGGTCTTCATACTCAAAAAACCTGCCCTGAGAAGTGGGGAATACCAGCAGGGGCGTACCGGCGTGTCCGAAAACCAGCAGTTCCATATCGCGATGCAGTTCGGAGCTGTAGCCTTTGTGGTATTCGCGGTTCATGATCAAAGGACCGTCTTTGGCGCGGCGCGAAGTATCTTACCTGATCGCCTTGCCATGGGCCACGCTGGTGTGCGGATATTGCGCTATTCTTTCACCCCATGCAGGTTCTGACCGAAGACGAGGTTCGAGAGCGGCTCGATCCCGATCGGGTGATTGCTGCCATCGAGTCGGCCTTTCGCGATCGTTATCTCTCCACCGTCATTCCGCCACGGTCCAACCTGCAAATGTCCGGCGGCATATTTCAGACCATGCCTTGTTACGACGGCGCGGGCCATGCCTTGGGCATGAAACTGGTGGTAGTGCAGGAAAAACCGCAACGCTCTGAAGACAGGATTCAGGCCACCTACATGCTGCTTGACCCGCAGACAGGCAGCCCGTTGGCAATCGTGCCGGCAAACTATCTCACCGATCTGCGCACCGCGGCAACATCCGCTGTGGCGACAAAATTCCAGGCGCGCGAACAGGTGAACGTCTTGGGAGTATTCGGAACTGGTCGGCAGGCGCGGGCGCATATCAAAGTCATTCCTCGCGTCCGCCGCTTTGAGCAGGTTTTGGTTTGTGGCAGGGACGCAGAGGCGACCCGGAACTTCGCGCAGAGAATGTCCGCTGAGACTGGCTTGCCTGTCGCAGCTGCTGACGCCAGAACCTGCACCTCCGAATCCGATGTGCTCTGCACCTGCACTTCTTCCCAGACGCCCCTGTTCGATGGCAACCTGCTCCGTGCCGGCGTCCACCTGAATCTGGTGGGGAACTTTTCAACCCCACGCCCGCGAGGTGGACTCCACTACCGTACAGCGCGCCCGTGTTTTCGTGGAAAGCTATCAAGGCGCCCCCCGGGAGGCAGGTGACCTGCTCATCCCGATGCAGGAAGGCGTGATCGGTCAGGCCCACGTGGCTGGCGATCTTCATGAACTCACTAGTGGAAAAAAGCTGGCGAGAACGGGCGCCGATGAGATCACGCTATTCAAGAGTGTTGGCTGTGCTCTGGAAGACATCGCGACTGCTGAACTGCTCGCGTAGGGGCAGATGTCCTCATCTGCCCGGCGGAGCGAAGCTCCGCTATTGTTTAGCGGCATGAAAAACCGGGTCGAGCTTTGCTCGACTGGGCAGATGCGGACATCTGCCCCTACGTGGTTCGTGGGTAGTTTGTGGCTCTCGCCGATTGCAATCCTCCCGAGGCTCGATTGATCTGATAGCGGCAAAGAGAATGCCGCCGAATGCCCGAGTTCCAGCTTGTGTTACACACTAGGATGTGTAAAAATACACACATGGCAACCAACCTGGCACTGGATGACCAATTGATCGAAGAGGCTCGACGTGTCGGCCGGCACAAGACCAAGAGAGAAGCCGTGTCCGCTGCGCTTGCCGAGTACGTGAAACGGCGCAAGCAACTCCGTATCCTGGATGCTTTCGGCACAATAGAGTTTGACCCGAAATACGACTACAAAACCGAACGCCGCCGGAAGCACTCATGATGGTGCTGGTGGACACTTCCGTCTGGTCGCTGGCCCTGCGACGAAAACAGACGGACCTGAGTCCGGCGGAGCAGGATCTGAAAACCGCGTTGCAGGAATTAGTGCAGGACGGCCGTGCGCAAATTGTCGGCCCGGTCCGCCAGGAATTGCTTTCGGGAATACGGGCGGAAGATAGCTTTCGCAAGGTGCGTGACGCTTTGCGGGCCTTCGACGAACCCCAAGTCCGGGTCCAGGATTATGAGGAAGCGGCACGCATCAACAATGCGTGCCGTGCCCGTGGCATCGCCGGGTCGGCTATAGATTTTCTGATTTGTGCCGTCGCCTATCTCCGCGGATGGGAACTCTTCACCACAGACCCCGACTTTGCCCGCTACCGCAAGGTTCTACCGCTGAGGCTCTACCATGATTGAGAATCAAGATAGTACTCGTTCCTTTTCAATACTTTACGCACCATCCAATGCTCGATTCCCCCGCTAAACCCCCGTTTTTCCCCTTTCGTTGACATCTGCTCGTGCTTCTCCCGTGTCTTCAATAACATAAGGTCGAGTCAATCCATCAGACAGAAGACGCTAACCGGCGCTTCTCGGGTGAATAGCGCAAGAGAACCGGCAACTGCCGGTTCAGACAGAGTTGAAATCGGAAATCTGCGGCTGAAGTTGCAGTTTGCCGCGGCATACCCGCACAGGAAAGCGAGAACGCATGCACAAGCCAGTGAAGTACATGGAAAAAGCAGTCACAGTTGCCGCCAAAGGCGCGTGGGTGGTGTTCAATAGCCTGAACAAGATCAAGCAGAACCCGTCGCCAACGCCGAAGTGGTCGGAGAAGCCGCTGCTGAAGTCCTATGAGAAGACCAAGCCGCCGCTGGGCTGGCCGCGCTCCACTGACTCGCTGTGCCCCAAGTGTATTCCTGAAATCCGTCAGCAGATCCTCGACGGCAAGCTGCCGTACGAAGTGCTGATGAACGAAAAAGTCGGCGAGATCAAGGCCGAAATCGTCGAGCGCGACGGCAAGATCCTGATGGTGAAAGACTGCGCCATCCACGGCCACTTTGAAGACGTGATGTCGATAGACACTGACTTCTCGCGTCACCTGGAGGAAGTGTTTCCCGGCCGCGATATCCGCGCCCACAATGACGAGAAACTGCATCACCATGGGTCTTCGACCGTCAAATACGGACGCGGCTCGGTGCTCACCATCGACCTTACCAACCGCTGCAACATGATGTGCGATCCCTGCTTCATGGACGCCAACCAGGTGGGCTTCGTTCACGAGTTGAGCTGGGAAGACATCAAGACCATGCTGGACAACGCCATCACCATCAAGCCGCGCCGCCAGATGTCGGTGCAGTTCTCCGGTGGCGAGCCTACGCTTTCGCCCTACTTCCTGGATGCCGTCCGCTACGCCCGCAAGGTGGGATACAACTCAGTCCAGGCCGCAACCAACGGAATTGAATTCGCCAAGAGCTTCGAGTTCGCGCAGCAGGCCGCTGAAGCCGGCATGCGCTATGCGTACTTGCAATTTGACGGAATTGGCAACGCCGCCAACGCGCACCGCAAAGTCGGCAACTTGTTCGATGTGAAGCTGAAGGCGATCGAGAACATGCACAAGGCGGGCATCGAGATTGTGCCGGTCGTGACCATCGTCAACGGAATCAACAACGAGCAGGTCGGACGCATCATCAAGTTCGCGCTGGACAATCCTAAGACCATCGGATTCCTGTCGTTCCAGCCGGTTTCGTTCACTGGACGTGATGAAGCTGTCACCGATGATCGTCGCGAGGCGCAGCGCTACACTCTGTCTCATCTGGCGCACGACGTGAAAAACCAGACTGGCCTAGGCGAACCCTCCCGCGACTGGTTCCCGATTTCGTTCATGGGAACCTTCTCTGATTGGGCCGACCTGATGCACGTCAACGACTCTAATAACGATTGGGGCCAATTGAGCTGTGGCTGCCACCCGAATTGCGGCACCGGTATGGCGCTCATGATTGACAAGGAAACCAAGGAAGCGGTTCCGGTGACCGCCTTCCTGAAGGGCGATCAGCTGGCCAAGGACATTGCCAAGGTCAACGATGCCGCTCGTGGCAAGTTTCTTACCGTCGTCGGCATGGCGCTGTGTTTGATGAAGAACTACGATCCATTCCAGTCGCCGACACACTTCAAGTTGATGGACCTGCTCAAGAAGTTCGACAAGAACTTCAATGCCACGGGAAAGAACTACGGCAAGGTCGGTCCGGATCGCACGATTGATGACGTGATGAAGCGCCGCCAGGACCGCTGGAACTTCTTGTTTATCGCCGGAATGTGGTTCCAGGACCTGTTCAACTACGATTTCCGGCGCACCGAGCAGTGCATCATTCCTTACGCCACGCAGGAAGGTGAGATTTCCTTCTGCGCCTACAACACCGGCGTGGGCTGGCGCAACATCATTGAGAAGATGCACATGACCGCCACGCTCACCAAGTGGTACGAAGAGCATGGACGCCACGAAATCTTCGCGGGTGGCAAGAACGTGAAGATGGATTCAGTCGAACATGCACTCGTGCTCAAGGAAGAGCTGGTCACCAACGAAGAGCAGCACGATCTGGACAAGCTGGGCATCGCCAAGAACTCGCGAGAAGAAAAGATGCGGGCCCGCGACGCCAAGCAGAAGGAAGATCCGGCATACAACGCCCGCATGGCTGCGCTCTATCGCGAAGTCGTGCTGAAGGAGAAGCCGGTGGTGGCAGAGAATGGCTTCA
>Ga0207100_1134_pt1 | contig 16827 bp, 13 predicted proteins | sample Alteio_BWMinHeat_82_FD_153520 | JGI IMG/M metagenome (GOLD analysis project Ga0207100, IMG submission 153520) | Enriched cells from forest soil in Barre Woods Harvard Forest LTER site, Petersham, Massachusetts, United States -... | ecosystem: Environmental > Terrestrial > Soil > Temperate forest >...
CGTTTTCTCCTCAGAAAGGCACCGCCCATGGCCTCTCCAGCAGTTGATTACGCCCGCGACAATCAGCAGCGCTTCCTCAACGAACTGAAGGACCTGCTGCGCATTCCCAGCGTCAGCACTCTGCAAGAACACAAATCTGACGTCCAGAAGGCTGCCGATTTTGTAGCCACCGACCTCCGACGCATCGGGCTTGAACATGTTGAGCTCATTCCCACCAAGGGTCATCCGCTGGTTTATGCCGACTGGCTTAATGCTCCGGGCAAGCCGACCGTACTGTGCTACGCGCATTACGACGTGCAGCCGCCCGATCCGCTCAACGAATGGATCACCCCGCCGTTTGAGCCGACCGAGCGCAACAACAACATTTACGCTCGCGGTGCGGTCGACGACAAGGGCCAGCTCTGGATGGAGATCAAGGCCATCGAGGCCCTGATGAAAGGTCACGGTGGCAAACTGCCGCTGAATGTAAAGTTCATCATCGAAGGCGAGGAAGAGGTTGGCGGGGAGTCGATCGCCGCATACGTGCGCAAGGAAAAAGCCAAGCTGAAGGCCGATTTCGCTTTGGTCTGCGACACCGAGCTTTTTGCCGTCGATCTCCCGACATTGTGCGTTGGGCTTCGCGGCCTGATCTACACCGAGATTGAGGCCGTGGGAGCCAAGACGGACTTGCACTCCGGTATGTATGGCGGAGTTGCACCAAATCCCTTCCTTGGCTTGATCGAAATCATCAGCAAACTCAAAGACGCCAAGGGCAAGATCTTGATCCGAGGCTTTTACAAGAACGTAAAAGCGCCCAGCAAAGATGAATTGAAGGCATGGAAGCGCCTGCCGTTCAACGTGGAAGACTATCGCAAGACGGAAGTAGGCTCGACGGTGCTGACAGGCGAGTCGGGCTATCCAGTTCTATATCGCACCTGGGCGCGTCCTACGCTCGAAGTGCACGGCATGCCCGGCGGATTCGTCGCTCCCGGCGCAAAGACGGTCATTCCCGCCAAAGCCTCGGCCAAGGTTTCCATGCGGCTGGTACCGAACCAGGACCCCGATGACATCCTCAAGCGCTACAAGAGCTATGTGAAGAAGCTCACGCCGAAGGGCATTCAGACCAGCATCAAGGTTTGGAGCAAAGGTCCGGCATGCGTGGTGGGCACCAACAACAAATACATCAAGGCCGCCACGGAAGCTCTGCACGACGTGTTCAAGAAAGAGACGGTCTTCATTCGCTCCGGCGGCTCGATTCCGATCGTCACCGATTTTCAGGATGTGCTGAAGATTCCGTCGGTGATGATGGGCTTCGGTCTTCCCGACGACAACCTGCACGCCCCGAACGAAAAATTCCACATTCCGAATTTCTATCGTGGAATCGAATCGATCTGTTTGTTCTTCGAAAAGCTGGGCCAGCAATAATCGACAAGAACTGTGTGGGAACGGGTGGGAGCCTGCCCAGAGCGAAGTCGAAGGGACCCGTCCAGGGCCAAGCAAGTCTCGGCTACAGGTTCGGCAGTGTGAACGCCGCACATTGGACAACCGCCTGTAGGCCAAAGTCAAAAGTGGCGGACAAGAGTATCCGCCCCACACTTTTTCCTGTTGGCTTCGGCGGCGTTGTCTTTGCTCTTCACTTGCGTTAGGCTTGTCTGGCTCTCGCGCTTCTCCCCTCCTTCGTCACTTCCTCACCCAATTTGCAGACCGATGATGCATTGTGTGTTCAATCTGGCGCGGTCGGGCGTAAGGCCATACCAGATATAGTGTTTTCGTACTTGACCCGGGCACGATTTGGCCGTTACAGTAGCTTTAATTTGTGCCTCGCCGAATCCAGCCTGGCGGCGCTCACCAGCGCGATGTGTTGGAGGAATCCAATTAGTCAACCCGGCAGATGATGCTCACGTGATCCCTACATCCCTGACAAAACGGGCAGCGTAGTGGAGGCATTTCGCGGGCGAGTCGCCCGCTGCCACACAAGGGCCATACAAAATCGGCGACCTAAGGAGTAGAAGTTGCTCAAACTGAAAAGGCTCCAGATTCTCGGATTCAAATCGTTCTGCGACCGCACCGAACTCAAGTTTCACGGGGACGGCGTGGCCGCCATCATTGGTCCTAACGGTTGCGGCAAGTCCAACATTGCGGACGCCATCTCGTGGGTGCTGGGCGAGCAGTCGGCCAAGACTCTCCGCGGCTCGCGCATGGAAGATGTCATCTTTGCCGGCACTCGCGATCGCAAGCCGACGAGCATGGCCGAGGTGTCGCTCACGCTGATCGATCCCGAGGTGTACGACGGAGCGGACGCGCACGAGCCTACTGAAGTGGAAATCCAGGATGAGATGCCCCGGCCGGTCGAGGACTGGGACGAAGCCGAAGTTCGAGCCGAGGCGGCGGATGAAACCGAACGCCTGACCGAAGAGGCGCGTCCGGGGAAAGTGGAAGAAATTGAAGCTGTAGTCACGGCATCCGATGGAGAGACGGGCATCCCGCAGGTCCAGCCGGGTGAGGACGCCCAGCCCTCCACCGAGGTCGTCGCAATCACAGCCCCGCAAGTCGTCCTTAAGATTCGCCGCCGACAGTTCAAGCAACGGTTTAGGGCTGGGGAAATCGTCGTGAACCGGCGGCTGTTTCGCAGCGGCGAAAGCGAATATCTGCTGAACGGAAAACTGTGCCGCCTGCGCGACATTCAGGAACTCTTCATGGGGACCGGGCTGGGGCCAGAATCCTATGCCTTGATCGAGCAGGGACGCATCGGGCAGATCCTGAGCAGCCGTCCAACCGATCGCCGGGCCATTATCGAAGAGGCCGCCGGCATTACCAAGTTCAAGACCAAGAAGCGGCTGGCTGAAGCGCGTCTCGAAGATGCCAAGGTGAACCTGGCGCGCGTGAACGACATCTTCGAGGAAGTAACGCGCCAGATGAATTCGCTGAAGCGCCAGGCCTCCAAGGCCGAACGCTACGCCAAGCTGCGCGAGGAGATGCGGACCAAGTTGCGCCTGGTCCTGGCCAGCAAGTTCGCTCAACTGGAGCAAGAAAGCGCGACGCTCGACGCACAGATCAGCGCTATCTCTGAAGAAATGCGTCAGCAGGCCGAAACCGTTCAGCGGTCCGAGGCTGAGCATGCCGAGCGTACGCAGCGCGGATACGCCATCGAAACTGAAGTTCGCGAGAACCGGGATCGCCTGAGCCAGCTCAAGCTGGAATCTGACCGTGCGCTCGCCCAGCGTCGTCATAACGAGGAGCGTTGCGCGGAACTGGTGACGCGTGCAGCCGCGTTCGAGGCCGAACTGGCGCAGGCCCAGCAGCGACTGGCCGTGCTGGCGGCGGAGCGCGATGCCAATCGCCAGATCCTGGACTCGGCGGCGGGCGATTTGGCCGCTGCGCAGCAGGAGTTGGCCGAGAGCCAGCATCAAGCCACCACTGCGGCTACGGCTCTGGCCGAACTGGAGCATCAACAGGAACAATCGCGGATCATGATTGTGGAGGCAGTGGCAGCCGCTTCCACTCTGCGCAATCACCACACCCAGGTAGAGGAGCGGTTGGCGGGAGTGGATCGAGAAGCCCACCGTCTGCAGACGGAAATGGCCACGGCAGCCTCCCAGATGGAAACGTTCGGTGGGCAGCGCGGCCAACTGGGATTGGAATTTGAAACCGTGTCGCAGCGCGTGTCCGGACTAACCGAGGAATTGCGCCAGACACGGCAGGCGCTTGACGCCCGGCGGCACGAGGAGTCAGAGGCCAAGAACCACCTCGACAGTCTGCGCGCGGAGTATGCCTCAGCCATCGGCAAGAAGGGTTCCCTCGAAGCCGTGATTGCCGAGCATGGGTACTCCACCGAGTCGGTGCGGCGCCTCTTTCAATTAGGAGTGATGCAGGGTGGGATGGCTCCGGCTGGCGTGCTGGCAGATTTTCTCGAAGTAGAGACGCGTTACGAAGGCGTGGTCGAGGATTTCTTGCGCGACGAACTCAACTACATCGTGGTCAAGTCGTGGGACGCCGCGGATGAAGGTCTCCGTCTTCTCCGCACCGACGTAGACGGGCGGGCCACGTTCCTGGTGCATCCTGAGGATTCGCAAGCCAAGTTTTCCTTTGCGATTGATGAAAAAGCGCACCAGGTGCAGCCCGAGCGACCGATCGTTCCGCTGAAGAATGCGATTCGTGTGCTCAATGGCTTTGGACGGTCGCTCGAAGTCATCCTGCCGAAGCTCCGTGACGGCTATATAGTCCCCGATCCGGCCTTCGCCCGCGAACTGGCGCTGGAAAATCCCGATGCGTTTTTTCTTTCCCAATCGGGAGAATGCTTCCACAACGTGACCGTGACCGGCGGCAAGCAGCGCGCGGAGGGGCCACTATCGATGAAGCGCGAACTGCGCGATGTGCTGCGCCAGTTGGCGGAACTGGAAGCGGGGCTGCGCCACGAAGAAATGCGCGTCTCGACTCTGGGGCGCGAAATAAAGGACCTCACTTCCCTGCTGGATCGCCTCGAAGGTGAAAAGCGCGAAGCGGAAAAGCAGGCTATGACGTCCGGCCACTTGCTGCAGCAACTGGAATCCGAGTTCTCCCGGGTAAGCGAGCGCATGCAGACGTCACGTCAGGAACTGCAACGGCTGGAGGCTGAGCGCACGGAAAAAGGGACGCTGCTCGACCAGCTCCAGATGCAGATGGCCGAGGCCGAGCAAAAGCGCATTGAGCTTGATCATCTTGCAGCCGCCGGCCAGGAGCAGCTGTCGGGCCTCCGCACCCGCCGCGATCAAGCTGCTCAGGATGCTTCCCAACGGCTGGCCCGCGTGGCCACGCTCGAAGAGCGTCATCGCAGCGCGATGGTGGGGCTGGAGCGCCTCGATTCGTTGGTTACGGAAATGATCGAGCGCGTTGTAGCGCTGCGGATGCAGATCGAGTCCGCGGCCGCCGAGAAACTGCGGCGCGAAGCCGAGAATCAGGAAATCGCCATCCGCCTGGTGGATCTAGATGCCGAGCGCAATGCCTGCGAGACCCGTGACAGCTTGCTGCAAGTCGAGTCGGAACAGGTCCGCGCCCGCCTGGCCGAGATCGATGATGCGCTGCACACTGCGCGCCAACTGCTCGACCAGTCGCGCGACCGCCGCGCCGAGCTTTCGGCGAGCGCCGCCAAGTTGCAGTCCGACGCGCAGTACATGGCAGAGACCTGCCTGAACGACCTTGGCGTCCAACGCCACGAACTGACGTCGGACACTACCATCCCCATCACCCGCGGTGAACAGCTTACCCTCGAGGACCAGATTTATCGCGACATGCGCACCCGGCTCGATGCCATGGGCCCGGTCAACATGATGGCGCTCGATGAATACAAGGAAACCGCTGAGCGTCACGCATTTCTCGAGACCCAGAGAAAAGATCTCTACGATTCCATCGAGAACACGCAGGCCACGATCAAGGAAATTGATACCTTCTCACGCCAGAAATTCGAAGAGGCCTTCCACAAGATCAACGAGAATTTTCAGGCCACCTTCCGCAAACTTTTTGGCGGAGGCCAGGGCTTCATGCGACTCACAGACGAGGAAAACAGTGCGGAGAGTGGCATTGACGTCGTAGCCTCGCCTCCCGGAAAGAGGCTGCAGAGCGTTTTATTGCTCTCGGGCGGCGAGAAGGCCTTGACCGCACTGGCCCTGCTGGTTGGAATCTTCCAATATCAGCCGAGCCCCTTCTGCATTCTCGACGAAGTGGACGCACCGCTCGACGAAGCCAACATCGGCCGCTTCACCGAACTGGTGAAAGAGATGAGCCTGCAGACCCAATTCGTCCTCATCACTCACAGCAAGAAGACCATGAGCATTGCGCCTGTGCTGTACGGAGTGACCATGCAGGAGCCGGGAGTTTCGAAACTGGTATCAGTCCGGTTCGGCGCGACGGCGTAAAGTAGCGCCGCCGTCCCGGCGGCTGTCGTGTGGGCGTCGCGCCCACACCGCCGAGAGCGAGACGCCCTCGGGACAGCCGGCAGGATGCCGGCGCTACAAAACCCCTTCGGCCTTAGCGCGTATCGATTGTCTTCCCGTATTCAACAAAAGCCTGCATCCAACCGAGCACCCGTACCCAGCCGTCGCCGTGGCTCGATGCTGCCGCGACATTGCCGGCGAATCCCTCATGCCGGATTTTCACGAATGTGCCCGTGCCGACTTTCTTGGGCCCCGGGCCCTGCAGGCCATGAACCTCGCGGCGCTCCAGTTCCCAGCGCACCACCGTTTTCATCGCTCCCGAGTAGCTTGCAATCCAGGTGTGAACCAGCAGGCGAGGAGGGTCAACCTCCAGATACTCGCCCTCCACCCGGAAGGATGTGCCATCGGCTCCGACGCCATCGCTTTGCCACTTACCACCGGGGCGCAGGTCAGCCTTCCAGTCGGTGACGCGGTACAGACCTTGTTGTCCCCACCATAAAGGCATCTGCTTGGGATCAGTAATTGCCTGGAACACGCGCTCCGGCGGTGCCGCAATGAAAACTTCCGCCACAACGGCGTCGTTATCGGGAGTGACTGCACTGGTAGCCATTGAGCTGTCTCCTCTTTCTTCCTTCTATTCGCAATATTTTCGAAGCAATTCGAGCAATCCAGGCCAGCCACCCGCGTAGTCCTTGCGGGCAATCGGTTGAACGGCAAGACCGCTGTGAGTGACCTTGACCCGGGTACCGGCCTTGGTCGCCGAGAGTTCCCAGCGCGCCATGGACGGCTGCTCGGGATGATCGTGCCAGTTCCCCAGCCAGGTGTAGGCCAGCACATGCGGAGGATCGAACTCGGTGATCTCTCCGTACGCTTCGAAGTCCCTTACTCCGTTCACCACGATCTTTCCGCTGGGATCGCTGGCCGCAAACCGCCATTTGCCGCCCAGGCGTGCATCCATCTCCCAAACCGAGGTCTTGCAAATATCATCGCCCCACCAGCGTATGAGTTGCGCCGGATCTGTAAGCGCCAGGAATACCCTATCCGGAGGCGCGGCAACTTCGACTTCCCCGACAATCGCATCCTGATCGGGCGTGATTTCAGATGACGGCATTCTAGTCATAGATTTGATCTTCGATGGAGAACGGGCGTTCTCGCCCGTCCCCTTTGCGCTGAAGAATCTATTTCTTTCGCCGCAAGTCAAACACTTCCTTGTGTTCCTTACCGTGATCGGAAAAGGTCCATTCCTCGGTGTGGTGATTCGCGTCCGGCATCGCGAGCACCATGCGGATCATGTGAGCGGCGTCCGGGGTGGGCAGATTCGTGGCGTCGACGAAGTCGAAAGTGAACGTCTTGCCGTCTGGCGATGCGCTGGCCACCATACGGGGCTGGTTGCCGACGGCGCAATAGTGCGTCAAGAGGACGCGATCGCCGTCAAGATTGAACATGCTGATCATGTCTTCCTTGCCCTTGATTTCGCTGATGATTGCAGAACCGTTCGAGGTCACACGATAGGCGACTTCCAGGGGCTGGCCGTTCAAGGCTTTTCCTTCCCACGTCCCATCCAGCGCCTTGAGTTCTTCGAAAGACTTCTGCGCGGCTGATGCGGCAAAGGCTGCGGACGTGACGAACACAAAAAGCAGAGTAGCTGCGATGCGAACTGTTTTCATGGTCAATTCCTCCTCATAAGATCGGTCGCGAGGACCGGTACGGCTATGGTCAAAGTCCTATTACTCGTTCCCTCTTGATCGTTTAGCGTCTTTCCGGTCGACGCCCGAACCAGCAGTTTCCCGGGCATGCTCGGCTTCGACAAATGACTTCAAGCTCGTCAGATTGGCCTGCCAGAAGACTCGATATTGCTGCAGCCACGAATCCACCGCCTTTAAAGGTTCAGGATTGATCTGGTACAGGCGATGCCGTCCTTGGCGCGTCTCCTGCACCAGGTGGGCGCGGCGCAGCAAGCGCAAGTGTTTGGAAATCGCCGGCCGCGACACGGGGAATGCCCGCGCAATCTGTCCAGCGGGCTGGACTCCTTGCCGCAACAGGTCGAGCACCGCCCGGCGCGTAGGATCGGCCAGGGCATGGAAGGTGGCTTCCGGCGAATATGTAACCGAACGGTTCCGCATAATGCGTAACCATAGCGTTACGCATGCAGCGTGTCAACAGGAAAATGGAGTGCCGGGCCGATAGCTTACTTCGTGTTTACAATGTAAGCCATGTCACGTCGAATTACTACCGTAAGCAGCAAAGGGCAATTCGTTATTCCTGCAGATATTCGGGCCTCCCTCCGGATCGAGCCGGGGACTCGAATCTCTGTGGCCCTGGAAGACTCTCGGATCGTCCTGGAACCGGTTTCGGAAGAACTGGTGGACAGAACCCGAGGCATGTTCAAGCGCGGCCCTTCCCTCTCCGCCGCGTTGAAGAAACAACGGCAAAAGGACAAATGGTAACCTACGCCCTTGATGCCAACGCCGTCCTTCGCTATCTGGACGACGAGGCTGGATCCGATCGTGTCGCCGAAATCATAAAGTCTCACCTAGCCGGGACTTGCCAGGCCACCATCTCGGCGGTTCATTGGGGTGAAATCGCCGACGTGACCTGCAAAGTTCGTGGCCGGTCTGCCATGGATCTGGCTCTGGCCCGTCTGGAGGCTTTCGGGTTTCACATCGTACCGGCGGGCGCGGAACGCGCCGTTCGCGCTTCACTCATCAGCTGAAGAGAAAGATTCCTTACGTGGATGCCTTTGGAGTGGAGCTGGCAACGGACTCACCTGATCACGTTCTAGTGACCGCCGATTTCGATCTGAAACCTGCCAGCAAGGATGTCAAGATCGAGTTCTTGCCCACCAAGTGATTCTGCGTTGATATCGAAGTTCTCGGGTCGCGCGCCGTGGACTCATTTTTAGTCGCCGTTGCCGACCAGGTCCAGAAACGCGCGGTGCAAGCGGGTATCTTCGGAAAGCTCGGGGTGGAACGTCGCCGCCATCGCTTTTCCCTGCCGTACGGCTACAGGATCGTTTCCCTCAGTCGCGATTACTTCGACTCCGGGCCCGATGCGTTCGATTTTGGGCGCGCGGATAAACACCATTTCAATGGGTGATTCTCCGAGACGGCCTTCGCGGATCGAGCTGTCGAGCTGGCGGCCGTATGCGTTGCGGCGGATACCGATATCGAGCGCCCCCAGTCCCGATTGCTTTGGGTTGTCCACTTCACTGGCCAGCAGGATAGCTCCGGCGCAGGTTCCAAACGTGGGTTTGTTGCACGCGAATTGTTTCAGCTTTTCGAAACCGGCTTCGCCCAGCAGCTTGAGAAATGTGCCGGACTCGCCTCCGGGGATCACCAGACCGTCGATCTCATCCAGCTGTTCGGGCTTCTTGACCAGCACAACTTCCGCCCCCAGTTCCTCAAGGCGGCGGCGGTGGGCATCGAAATCGCCCTGCAGAGCTAGTACGCCAATTTTCATCGATCTTCGTAGCGCCGGCATCTGGCTGTCTGGCACGCGTCTCTTGCGCCCATCGGGCCGCCGGGACAGCGGCGCTACCAGCCCCGGGTCTGCAGCATGTGGGCTTCGTCCATACCCGCCACGGCAAGGCCCTTCATCGCCCCAGTCAGGTTTTCGCTGACTTCAAGTAATACTTTAGGGTCGTTAAAGTGCGTCGCCGCGAGCACGATCGCCTTGGCCCGCTTCTCGGCTTCTTCGGGATCGGCAAATGTGGTCGAATCCTGCATGAAGATGCAGGAACCGACGAAAACGGATTCCGCGCCCAATTGCATAACGAGCGCCGCATCCGCCGGCGTGGCGATGCCACCTGCTGAGAAATTCGGCACTGGCAGCTTCCCTGCCTTGGCCACCATGCGCACCAGTTCGTAGGGCGCCTGATGTTCTTTGGCCTTGGCGTAGAGTTCTTCTTCGCCGAGGACGGTAAGAATCCTCATCTCCTGCACGATTTGCCGCATGTGTTTCACGGCGTGGACGACGTCGCCGGTGCCGGCTTCTCCCTTGGTCCGGATCATGGCCGCGCCCTCGGCGATGCGGCGCAGCGCTTCGCCCAGATTGCGCGCGCCACAGACGAATGGAACCTTGAAGGCGTGCTTGTCGACGTGATGGGCTTCATCGGCTGGAGTCAGGACCTCCGATTCGTCAATGTAGTCGACGCCCAGTTCTTGCAGTATTTGAGCCTCCGCGAAATGGCCGATGCGGCATTTGGCCATCACGGGAATGGAAACCGCAGCCATAATCTCGCGAATCTTCTTCGGGGACGCCATACGCGCCACGCCGCCCTCGGCGCGAATCTGCGCCGGGACCCGCTCCAGTGCCATCACGGAGACCGCGCCCGCCTTTTCGGCGATCACTGCTTGTTCGGCGTTGGTGACGTCCATGATGACGCCGCCCTTCAGCATTTCCGCCAGGCCAGTTTTCAAGCGCAAGCTGGTTGGATTTCCATTGTTCTGCGACATGAGGCTTCTCCTCTTTTTTAACGTTGAGTCTAAGAAAATAGATTAGCCCCAGATTGGACTTGTCATAAGGTCCATTTACGCTATTCTGTACATACCATTTGAGAGTCGTTGGTCGTTCGTCGTTGGTCGTTGGGCAAGATCAATAACCAAAACCGCGTACTAAAGGCCTCCGACGAACGAGCAACCACCGATTAGTAACGGCCGACCGCATGCCCAAACACGCCACATCTCTTCCTTTGAGCCTTCCCGCTCCTCCTGCCGGGACTCCGCTGTACCGCTGGTTCTACGATGAACTGCGGGCCGCCATTCTGGAAGGCCGAATCGTGCCCGGCGCGCGGCTGCCGGCCACCCGGGACTTGGGCCGCGAATACAAGCTCTCTCGGGCAACCGTGGTTGCCGCTTTTGAGCAACTGAAGTCTGAGGGATACGTTGAAGGCCGGGTCGGAGCTGGTACCTACGTCAGCGAGGTGCTGCCTGACGATTTTCTCCAGGTCAGCCGCACCAGTGCGGGAAAGGCCGCAGGGCCGCGGCGCGTGAGATGGTCGTCTTATGCTCGCCGCCTTCAGCTGTTTCGCGGCGGCGGCGAACCGCGCATCACTCGGGCATTTCGCGCCAATCAGGCTGCGCTCGATGTTTTTCCAACCACGCTTTGGGCTCAAGTCGTTGCTCGGCGCTTGCGCCGAGCGTCAACGCAATTGCTATCCGGTGGAGAGGCCCTGGGTTACCGCCCGCTGCGTCAGGCGGTCACGGCGTATCTCAACGCCTCGCGCGGCGTGAAGTGCTCCGCCGACCAGGTGCTGATCATCTCCGGAGTACAGGAGGCCTTGGAGCGCGCTGCTCATCTGCTGATCGATCCCGGAGACCCGGTATGGGTGGAGGACCCGGGCTATCCGGGTGCAGACATTGTTTTCCGAGCGGTCGGCGCCAAAGTCCACCCGGTTCCCGTGGATGCCGAAGGCCTGGATCTGGAGTGGGGCCGACAACGTTGGACCCGTGCCAAGCTGATCTACGCGACGCCCGCGCACCAGTTCCCGCTGGGGGTGACGACGAGCCTGCGCCGGAGGCTGGCGCTGCTGGACTGGGCCCGGCGTTCGCGCACCCTGATTTTCGAGGACGACTACGACAGCGAGTATCGCTACCAGGGACGGCCCATCCCGGCACTGCAAGGACTGGATCGTGCGGGCGCTGTCATTTACGCCGGAACCTTCAACGAGGTTCTGTTTCCCGCGCTGCGCCTTGCCTATCTGGTGGTGCCGCCCGGCATGGTGGACCGTTTTGCGGCGGCGCAGTCGGTCAGTATGCGTCACGCTCCGCTGCTGGACCAGGCCGCGCTCTGCGACTTCATCACCGAGGGGCACTTCGCGCGGCACATCCGACGTATGCGCGAACTATATGCGGAACGGTTGTCGGTCTTTCTCGAGGCGTCCCGCTCGCGCCTCGCAGGATTGCTCGAAATCCCCGACGTCGAAGCCGGATTGCAAACTGTGGGCTGGCTGGCGCAGGGAGTCCGCGCTGAACGGGCCGCGGAGGAGGCAGCAAAGCACGAGGTAGAAGTCATTCCTCTGAGTCGATACTCTTCCCGTTTTCGCTCTGGGCGACAAGGATTGCTGCTCGGTTTTGCGGCCGTGGACACACGAGAGTTACGGCGAGGAGTGGAGCAACTGGGTCGGGCGCTGGAGGCATGTCGGCGCGTGAGAGGCAGCAACTGATGAGGAGGTACAGGAAAACCGCGTGGAGCCTTGCTCCGTCTGGCGGGCGAATCGCCCCTGATACACACTCTTGATTTTGCCTTCCTACTTTTTTACGAACTTCGCAAACCTGCTGGGATCAATGGCGATAAAGACCGCCCGCCCACGGGCCAGCACTTCGCCTTTCTGATTGAGGATCTCGCCCATATTCACATGCCTGCGTCCACGCACGCTGACCTCGCGCGATTCGACGCGCAGCGGTTGATTGAGCGGCACCGGGCGCAGGTAGTCCACGGTCATTTGCGATGTCAGGGCAATTACCTGGCTCAGCTTGTTCACCTTGCCCATTGCTTCATCGAGAATGGTAGCGATGATGCCACCGTGGCAGTGTCCGGGAGGCCCGGTATAGCGCTGATCGAGCCGGAAGCGGCAGACAAACACCTGGCGTTGCTGGTCGAAGGTGAATTTCAGGTGCATGCCGCCGATATTGTCCGGGCCGCAGGCGAAACACTGGTTCTTGCTGAGGCGGACATCGTGACCACGGCCATGAGGCTTCGTCGGCATAAGCGAGAAATTCTATAACGTAATGTAGGCGCGAGTGTCCCACGCGTGCCCTAATTAGGGGTGATCGTTTTTCACACCCAAGGTTCAGGCTTAAGCTTGCGCCCCTCACGTATAGCTGTGATAGACTTCCGGGCGATCCACGAATTTGTTTTTTGATTTAGTGGTCTTTGTCCGTGCAGGTGTCCGAATTCCACGACCCTTAGGAGGTCTGGTAGATGGGCCTCGCTCTGCTCGCGATTATCTGGTTGATCACCTTCTTTAGCACTTACTTCTTCGTGGCCAAAACCTGGTGGTTACCCCACGGTGCCTCCACATCAGCGGCTTTTATCGACAATCAGTTTGCCCTCACCTACGTGCTGATGGGAATCGTATTTGTGGCCGCCCAGGGTGCGCTGGGCCTCTTCGTATGGCAGTACCGCGACCGGCCGGACGCCAAGAAGGTCGAGTATTCCCACGGCAACACCAAACTCGAAGTAGTATGGACTGTTCTCACCGCCGTTCTTTTCGTCGGACTGAACCTCATGGGCAGCAACGTTTGGGCCCGGGAGCGTTTCGCACCGGCGGAAGCGGGGTCGGTACCAGTGGAAGTGACGGGCATGCAGTTTGCCTGGTACTTCCGCTACCCCGGTACGGACGGCAAGTTTGGTGCCACCAGCCCCAAGTTGATGGATCCTTCCGCTGGCAACGAAGCGGCGGTCGGTCTTGACACCTCTGATCCCGCATCGAAAGACGATGTGGTCACCGGCACCATGTATTTGCCGGTCAATCGCCAGGTGGACCTCAGACTGCGCGCAGTAGACGTAATCCACAGCTTTTTTGTTCCCAACATGCGCTTCAAGCAGGACGCGGTCCCCGGCCTAGAGATCCACATGCACTTCACTCCTACCGAAGTCGGAGACTACGAAATTGCCTGCGCCGAGCTTTGCGGTCTCGGCCACTACAAAATGCACGGCATGCTGAAGGTCGTCAGCCAGGATGATTTTGACAAGTGGCTGGCGGCTCGAGAGGCGGATAAACAATAATGGTTGCCCAGGACGCTCACGACCCGCACGGAAACGACCCGCACGCTCATGCGATTCACGCTCACGCGGCCCCGACCAGCTTCATTCGCAAATATATTTTCAGCCTCGATCACAAAGTCATAGGGTTGCAATACTACTTCCTGGCGCTCACCGCGGTATTCGTCGGCATGCTGCTTTCGCTGCTGATGCGAATCCACATGGTCTGGCCGGGCGTAGTTTTCCCGTTGATCGGCGAAATCAAGCCGGAAACCTATCTCAGCCTGTTGACCATGCACGGCACCATCATGGTGTTCTTCGTGCTGACCACGGCGCCGCAGGGCGGGTTCGGAAATTACTTTCTGCCCATCCAGATCGGCGCTCCCGACATGGCGTTTCCCGTCCTGAACATGCTTTCGTTCTGGACTACATTCGTCGCATTCGTAGTCATTCTCGCCGCCTTCTTCGTGACAGGAGGCGCTCCGCTGCACGGTTGGACCGGCTACGCACCATTGAGCGCGCTGCAGAGCGCCGGGCCAGGTGAGCAACTGGGCGCCGACTTGTGGATCGCCAGCATCGCGATTTTCTGCGTCGCATCGCTGATGGGCGCGCTGAACTTCATCACGACCGTGCTTGATCTGCGCGCCAAGGGCATGACCATGATGCGCATGCCCCTGACGGTGTGGGCATGGTTCATAACCGCCATCCTGGGACTGCTGGCTTTCGGCGTCCTCCTTTCGGCCGGCATCCTGCTGCTGCTCGATCGCAATCTGGGCACCAGCTTCTATGTTCCGCTGGTGGTCGTAAACGGCCAGATCATGGGACACAAGGGTGGCTCGCCGCTGCTCTGGCAACACCTCTTCTGGTTCTTCGGGCATCCCGAGGTCTACATCGCGATCCTGCCGGGCATGGGCGTGGCTTCGCAGTTGCTGTCCACGTTCTCCCGTAAACCGATCTTTGGGTATAAGGCGATGGTGTACGCCATCATGGGCATTGGTTTCCTCGGCTTCATGGTTTGGGGTCATCACATGTTCATGAGCGGTATGAGTCCATATTCGGCCTTTGCCTTTTCCATCATGACCATGGCGATCGGCGTACCGTCGGCCATCAAGACTTTTAACTGGCTGGGTACGATTCGCGGCGGGCGCGTACGTTTCCAGACTCCGATGCTCTACGCCATCGGCTTCGTTTCCCTGTTCGTTTCTGGCGGGTTGAGCGGACCGTTTCTGGCGCAACCGGTTCTGGACATTCCCCTGCATGACACAGCTTTTGTGGTCGGACATTTCCATCTGATCATGGGCGTGGCTGCGATTTTCGGCATGTTCGCCGGAACCTACTACTGGTTCCCCAAAATGTTCGGCCGCATGATGAATGAAAGATGGGGCCGGGTACACTTCTTCCTTACGCTGGCGGGAACCTATGCGATCTTCATGCCCATGCACTATCTGGGCATGGCGGGACAGCCGCGGCGCTATTCGCAGTTCACGGAACTGGCCTACCTGCAGCATCTGATTCCGCTGAACAAGTTCATGACCTACGCGGCGATCGTCACGATTGGCGCACAGTTCATTTTTGTGATCAATCTCTTCTGGAGCATGTTCAAGGGACCGAGGGCGAGCGATAATCCGTGGGAAGCGACCACACTCGAATGGACAACGGCTACTCCGCCTCCGCATGACAACTTTGGCGGGAAGACACCAGTGGTCTATCACGGACCTTATGAGTACAGCGTTCCGGGAGCACCGAAGGATTATGTGATGCAGACGGACCCGGCAACATATCCGACACATTGAGGTAGCGCCGGCATCCTGCCGGCTGTCGGGAGAGCACCTTACCCTCCCAGCGCGGGCGAGACGCCCCCGCGACAGCCGCCGGGACGGGGCGCTACAAAGACATATGGCAACGTTCAGTTCAACAGTCACAATCACGGATCCTGTCATCAAGGATCCCAAGACCGGCCGCGGGAGCGGTGGCACGCGTCCCCCCGTCCCCGGCGGCGGCGGTGGTGATCGCGGCGGCAATGGCTCGTCCGACTATGGCGAGCGCCTGCGCCGTACCCGGCTGGGACTGATCGTCGGGCTGGTTGCCAGCACGATGGTGTTTGTCTCTTTCACCAGCGTCTACGTCATGCGCCGTGGACTGCCTACGCTGGACGATCACACCGGCGGCTATGTCCGCGACTGGCTGCAGGTCAGTTTGCCGACAACATTGCTTCTGGTGAACACTTTCCTGCTGTTGCTTAGCAGCATCACGGTCGAGTTGGCGCGCCGGCAGATCACTCGCCAGGCGGCTCTGGCTCCGGTTCGATCTATTCCCGGAGTTTCTATCGGGAAGGAACACAACTTTCCGTGGCTCGTCATAACAGTCGTGCTCGGGTTAGCTTTCCTGACTGGACAATGGATGGCCTGGCGCGAACTGGGGAATCGCGGATTTTATCTCGCGACCAGCCCAAGCAGTTCCATGATTTACGTACTCACCGGGGCCCACGCCCTCCACTTGGCGGGAGGTCTTCTGGTATTGCTCTACGCGGGCGCCACAGCGCTGCGACATAAGGCGGTGGAAGACCGGCGCATTGTGGTCGACGTCACCGCCTGGTATTGGCACTTCATGGCTTTGGTTTGGATTTACATTTTTGCCCTGTTGGAATTTGTGCGCTAGTGTCCTGAGGCAAAGTTTGCCACCTGGATGGGCTTGAATTTGCCATCCCGCCGAAGCTCAGCGTAGCAAGCGCAGTGGATGGACCTTGTGTTGCGAGCGCGCGGCTTCTCCATGGGATGCGAGTGCGCGGTAGCGGAAATACACGAACTATCGAATGAATACGAGACAGGTTCAGAACTCTGAAACACAAGGTCCCTCCACTGCGCTTGGCTTCGCCGCGCTTCTGTCGGGATTACAGTATTGGGCGATGTACAAAAGCAATACCTAGCTGGTTTGACATAAATAAGTCCGGGAGATTGCTAAATGTCTGATGTGGCGCTTCAGCAGGTCCCAGGTGTTTACGAGCCTTCCCTGTTTGGCACCTATTCGAAGAAAATCGGGATGTGGCTGTTCCTGCTCTCCGACTCGCTGACGTTCGGAGCCCTGTTGTACGCCTACACCTACGGCCGCATTTCCACCCCGAACTGGCCGACGCCATTCCATTCCGAAAGCATCCGGAACGCAACGTTCATGACTGCGTTCCTGCTCACCAGTTCACTGACCATGGTATTCGCGGTGCGCTCGGCGGTCATGGGAA
>Ga0207100_1135_pt1 | contig 16547 bp, 19 predicted proteins | sample Alteio_BWMinHeat_82_FD_153520 | JGI IMG/M metagenome (GOLD analysis project Ga0207100, IMG submission 153520) | Enriched cells from forest soil in Barre Woods Harvard Forest LTER site, Petersham, Massachusetts, United States -... | ecosystem: Environmental > Terrestrial > Soil > Temperate forest >...
CCCACCACCGTTCGATAAAACTTTATGGTAGAGCATCGGCAGGAGCAGCGTTCGCAACGGGATCTTGCAGTGCAAGTGTCGGGACGTGACTCTAACGGGACTGCTTTCACACAAAGCGTGACCGCAAGCAATATCAGCCGAAGTGGCGCACTTCTATCAGGGTTATCTCGGGGAATACGATCCGGAGACTTGCTCTGGGTGGAATATGAACGGCGAAGAGCTCGATTCAGAATTGTGTGGGTAAGAGATTCGCAGACTGGCCTGAAAACTCAAGCCGCAGTCCAAAGGCTTGGAGAAGGAAGAGCGTCCGTGGCCGATATCGGGCCGCTCTTTCTGAATAGCGGAATGCGCGGCGCAAATCGCTCCAAAACTCCCGGTGCACTAGTTTTGTAGCTTAGTCCGCAAGTGGTAGCTCCAAGATAAACAGAGATGCCCGAAATCTCTTGGGATAACGGGCATGCTCGGTTGTCACTTAGACCGCCTGAACGTTCTCGGCCTGCCAGCCCTTTGGTCCCTTGGTCACGTCGAACTTCACTGCTTGTCCTTCTTGCAGGCTGCGGAAGCCTCCTGCCTGAATCGCGGAGAAATGCACGAAGACATCCTCTCCCGATTGGCGGCTGATAAAGCCGTAGCCTTTGGCGTCGTTAAACCACTTTACCGTTCCTTGTTCCATTTGATATTCCTATTTTCCTTTATCGAATTGTGCTGAGAAGAGTCGCTGCGGGTGAAGGGGTGACGCTGGTTGGCGGTACCGACTTTCAACTGCGGGTGAATCAAACTTAACTGATTGTGATTATACACACTGGACTGAGGAATGACTCAAAAGGCCGAATCCCGTCCCAGTCGGCGATCAGGGCTGCGTTGTTCTCTCGTTTGAACTTCGCCCACCTCGCCCATCTCGCACGTTGAACTTCCAACACCGATGCTCACAGCCTAGTGGCGCGATCATTCCCAGTGTTTCTCTTTTGTGCTTGAGTTTGGCCCAGCGCGACTCGCTGCGAATGTGGGCGCGTGCGGGGAAACGCGCCTAGAGTTGCGGGTTCATAAAGCGCGCACGATAAACACGATTACCAGAATTACTACAATTGTTCCTGCCAAACCATAACCTAACATAGAACCTCCAGTGCTACGTGTGTTGTAACAACTATGCTGGAGGTGATGAGTTTTGGCTGGTCACTTTTGCTCACGGGCTTCTGATTTTCCGGCTCTGGCTCTGGGGAGCATCTGGCGACTGGGCACGTGCGTGGAAATGGACACGGGACTGGCAGAGTTGCCCACGCCGCGAATGGTTCAGTTACTCCCTCCTAATACTGCGAAAACTTCGAGGGATTCACAAAAGTAACTGATCGCCGCTGAAGAAGGTCGGCCAGCGTCGGGACAACCCACTCGGGACGAGTAGGCGTTTCTTTGGTCTGTTTCTCAGGCGGAGGTAGCTTCTTGGCAGATTGGTTTGGCATGGTATCTTCCCCCTTTGGGGAAGAGTCTAGGAGATACCAGCAGCTTGCGGACGGCAAGTCGGCCACGAACGGGATCGTGGATTTGGCCACGCTGATTACCAACCCTGCATTCATCCTCGCTACGGCGCACGTATCTCCGCATCGGGGAAATAGTGGGTGCGGGCGTTGTTGGTACAGACGTACATGGGTTGATGTTGGTGCCGGGGAACTAAACACCTCGGCGGATTCCAGCAAGCCCTTTGTGCCTGCTTTCGGCAGAAGGTACACGGCGGACCAAGGCTCTGCGGTGCCGGATCTGCTTGTGTGTGTATCGAAACAACAAGTTGCGCGGTTGATGCAGAGGGCCACTCAAATGCAACAGTTTGGACGAGTGAGCATCCTTCTCCTCTTTCAGGTTCCCTGAACTAAGTCAGCCCATCTGAAGTTCTCCCCTATCTTAGCGTAATGACAACCTTAAGGAGGTTGACATGTTTGCACGCACCGTATCGTTTCATCTGAAATCCAATATGCTTGCTGATTACACCCGTATATTTGACAAGGACACTCTTCCGTTACTTCGGAAGCAGAACGGCTTTAAGGACGAAATTACATTCTCCGGTCCCGGCGGAATCGATGTGACTGCCGTCAGTCTGTGGGACAACAAAGCCAGTGCAGAAACTTACAACACCAATACTTATCCCGAAGTGTTGAAGACGATGGCAAGATTTATCGAGGGAACGCCTAAGGTTCAGACCTCTGACGTTGTCAACTCGACCTTCCACAAGATCGCCGTTCCCGTAACAGCCTAGAACTGTGAGCTTTTCGCACGGGAAGGCGGTTAAGTCCGTCTTCCCGTTTGCATAGTGCCGAGGCATTAATCGTTTGGAATGGAGGTTCCTTACATGAGAACCATTTTATTGGCCCTCTCACTTTGCTTTACCCTAAGCGTCGTCGCTCTCTCGCAAAACGCTCCCAATCAGGCGCCACGAACAACTCAGGCGGGCCGCGCGGGTGCTCGGCTGATAACCATCATGGGAACAATTCAGCAAGATGGCGACGAACTGAGGTTCGTAACCGACCAAAGAGCCTGGAATGTGGACAATCCTGAGACCCTTAACGGTCACGAGGGACACTACGTGCACGCGAGGGCTTATGTCTACCCGGACAAGGATTCAATTCACATAGTAGAACTGAAGCTGCCCACCGCAAGTGAGACCGAAAAAGATAACATGAGGTAAGCGCACGACAGGATGCGGGAGTGGCAGCATGATGGCTTAGATAGTCGGGAGAACGACAAGCCATCGACGGAGGCGATAAAACACGCTCCACAGCCCAATTGAGCGAGAACGCCGCTCGGGAAAAGAACCTGAACCAAGCCACTGCGCAGAGAGACTAAAATGCCAGACGAAGAGTGGATTAAAACACTTGCAGACGGCAGAAGAGTTGAATTCACCAAGCAAGATCTACTTGAGGACAAGGCGTTCATCACCGCGCAGGTTGAAGGTAACAAGGTCGTCTATTCGGTCGTATTGACCAACGTAACAAATCCGCTTAGTCGTGCAGAAGTTGAAAGCCATTTCGAGGGCGAGCTTTCGAAGAAGTAACGCGATGCGCCGACTGTGGAATAAACTTCTGTGATCCCGAAACGTCCGATTCGACCATCATCGAGATGGTGATTTGACAACGGTACGCCACAAGCCTAGCATTGTAGTTGAGCAAGCTGCGTCTTCTTACTCATTTCAGGTTCCCTGAACTAAGTCAGCCCATCTGAAGCTTTCCATCTTAGATCACCTAGCCAATCGATGGAGGTTGATCATGTTTGCTCGTCATGTCTCTTTGTGCCTGAAACCAAACACCCGGGGCGAGTTCACGCGGATTTTCGATAAAGAAGTCATTCCCATGCTGCGGAAGCAGAGTGGGTTCCGGGATGAAATCATATTTGCTTTGCCGGGAGGGCCGAATGTGGTCGCAATCAGTCTCTGGGATACCAAGGAGCACGCAGAGGCCTACAAAACTGCAGGTTACCCCGCAGTGCTCAAAATCCTGCATAAAGTATTAGACGGCACTCCCAAGGTGCAAGTCTCGGATGTGATTAGCTCGACTATTCACCAACCCGCCACCGTGGCCGCCTGAGACGGTGCTCGTCAATTGCCCGGGGGTGGGAACCTGCCCCGCCCCTTTTTTTGATCGCAAGACAGTTCACTCGGGAAATCGAGGAGCGGCCCCTAATGGCCCGGATCCTCGTTATCCCAGCAATTTAACCCAAGTCTAAAACCGATTAAGAATCGATAAGGAGTTTGCGAGTATGGCTACGAAATTCACCCCGCTGCACGACCGCATCCTGGTTCGTCGCGTCGAAGAAGCGTCAACCACTCGAGGCGGAATCCTCATACCGGACAGTGCCAAGGACAAGCCGCAGGAGGGCGAAGTCATCTCCGTGGGCAAGGGCAGGAGCAATGAAGACGGCAAGGTGTTCCCTCTGGCGGTGAAAGACGGAGACCACATCCTGTTCGCTAAGTATGCCGGCACTGAAATCAAGATTGACGGCGAAGATTTCCTGATTATGAAGGAAGAGGAAGTTCTCGGCGTGCTGTCTGGCGTCGCCAAGAGAGAAACCGTCGGGGCGCGGCGGTAGTCGTCAGGAGTTGGTCGCCAGTAGCTGGTAACCGAACCCCATGCAACCCAAGACATTCTGCAGGCGTGGCTTGCAAGAAAATCCGTAACTTGTGGATAGGAGATTCTGATTATGGCAAAACAAATCGTACACGGAGAGGAATCGCGGCAAGCGATTCTCCGCGGCGTTAATATTCTGGCCGACGCCGTGAAGGTGACTCTCGGCCCCAAAGGCCGCAATGTTGTGATTGAGAAGAAATTCGGCTCGCCGACCATTACCAAGGACGGCGTGACCGTGGCAAAGGAAATCGAATTGAAAGATGGGCTGGAGAACATTGGCGCGCAGATGGTGCGTGAAGTGGCTTCCAAGACTTCCGACGTCGCTGGTGATGGCACCACCACCGCGACCGTTCTGGCCCAGGCGATCTACCGCGAAGGCGTGAAGACCGTCGCAGCCGGCGCCAACCCGATGGCGATGAAGCGCGGCATCGAGAAGGCAATCACCGCAATTTGCGGAAGCCTCGACAAGGAAGGCAACCGCGTCAAAGGCGAGCTGGACAAGTTCTCCAAGCCCGTCACCGGCGACATGATCGCTCAGGTTGGCACCATTTCCGCCAACAATGACGAGACCATCGGCAACATCATTGCCCAGGCGATGAAGAAGGTTGGCAAGGACGGCGTCATCACCGTAGAAGAGGCCAAGACCCTCGAAACGCAGCTCGAAGTAGTCGAAGGCATGCAGTTTGACCGCGGCTACCTGTCTCCGTACTTCGTGACCGACCCGGAACGCATGGAAGCGACGCTGGAAAACGCCTACATCCTCATCCACGAAAAGAAAATTAGCTCCATGAAGGATGTGCTCCCGCTGCTGGAGCAGATTTCCAAGAGCAGCAAACCGCTGCTCATCATCGCTGAGGACGTCGAAGGCGACGCGCTGGCGACCCTGGTCGTCAACAAGCTGCGTGGCACGCTGCAAGTCTGCGCCGTCAAAGCGCCCGGCTTCGGCGATCGCCGCAAAGCCATGCTGCTAGACATCGCCACCCTAACTGGCGGCAAGGCGATCACCGAAGACCTCGGCATCAAGCTGGAGAACGTCGAGATGGCCGACCTCGGTCAAGCCAAGAAAATCACCGTGGACAAGGACAACACCACCGTGATCGAAGGCAAGGGCAAGCACAACGAGATCGAAGGCCGGATAAAAGAAATTCGCAACCAGGTCGAGAAGACGACCAGCGACTACGACCGCGAGAAGCTACAGGAACGGCTGGCAAAGCTGGTCGGGGGCGTGGCTGTGATCAAAGTTGGCGCCGCGACCGAGACCGAAATGAAAGAGAAGAAGGCTCGGGTCGAAGACGCCATGCACGCTACCCGTGCGGCCGTGGAAGAAGGCATTGTCCCTGGCGGCGGCGTGGCCTTGAGCCGTTGCGTCAGCGCTCTCGACAAACTGAAGCTCGAGGGTGATGAGCAGATTGGCGTCAACATCGTGAAGCGCGCCCTGGTAGAACCGCTACGTCAGATTGCCGAGAACGCCGGCGAAGAAGGCGCAATCGTCCTCGGCAAGGTCAATGACTCGAAAGACGCCAACTACGGCTTCAACGCCCTGACCAGCGAGTACGAAGATCTGGTCAAGGCGGGCGTGCTCGATCCGACCAAAGTGGTGCGCACCGCACTGCAGAACGCCGGCTCGATCGCGTCGTTGATGCTGACCACCGAAGCGCTTGTGGCAGAGATTCAGGAAGAGGGCGCTCCCGCTCCCAGCGGTCGTGGCGGTATGGGGGATATGTAGTAAAAGCAGCCACGAGCTTATGCTTTTAGCTCTTGGCTCTTAGCTTGAGAAACGAAGTCCCGCTCGCGAGAGCGGGGGGGCTTGTACGGGAGTTGTTCTATGGTTTGCCAACAGTTGGACCAACTGGAATGGGACTTTATTCAGGCAAGGGCGGAAAGCGGGGACATAGATTCGTTGGGATGGACAGATCGTGAGTTTTCATGCCTTGACGCGATACTGGATCACAAGCGCGAGGGGCATCAAGGCGAACGCTCCAGGAACATACGCAGAATGTCGACGGAGGCGCGGCTATGGCCGTGTGCTTCAAACGGCTCGGTTACGTGCTTGTCAAGCCAGTCTTCAACGATCATCATCACCGTACCACCCGATTCGTCCACTACCAGATCGTCCATGCCTGAGCGATTGGTACGGGTTACAGGGTCATAGTGCAGTCCGACATATCCGATCGTCGCTTCGCTGAGTGGGCCGAATTTCCATTGCCAGGCATAGGCGGTTTCAACCAGAAAAGAATTACGCAGGATTCTCCGATAATTCTGATCGTGGAAATCCTGTTCTATCTCACCACCGTCGTCGTTGTTGCGTAAATCCAGCCGGCGACGTTGCCTTGGGACGAGTGGCCGATATAGGTAGTGAAGAATTTGTCTCCATCGCTCCAATGGCTCCATTCCCAATTGCTGACGATCGTTTCCCAGTCCTGAAACACGTGCCCATTGAGCTGAGCGCGGGTGTATGGCTCGCTGGTAATACGCTCAACGTGAGAGACGGAGACGTCGAGGAACTCCTCTCCCAACAGCGGTCCCCAGTGGATGCGGTGCTTCTTCACCTGAACCGCGCTCCGCTGACGCTATTTGGGAAAAAGGTGTGTGTTACTTTATGCGCGATGGTAAAAACAACTCGGGATCTCGGACGGTTCGGGTTGAACAGAACTTTCCAACCGCAAGCAGTAGGATACAAGGCAGCATCACGCTTCTCGCGGCGCTGGCCATCTATGTCCATCGGCTGGATCTTGATACCGTTGAGCTGCTTCGTCGATCGATCACTTCAGCAGCGTACCCGCTAGCCAGTAATCGAAACTGAACCTTCCCGGACCAGAGCAGATCAGCCAGATAAAGAACAGCACGTACAAGACTTCCGGCAGGTAGAGGAAATCGTCGAGCCAGCTGAGAGGCGAAAGCCCTTTCGGTATAGTGCCGATCGCCTCGGTCACGGTGGCGACAGTCATATCGATCGCCAAAGCGAAGCTAGCCGCACTCGAAAGCAACCCCAGGGCCACCAGCGATCCGCCGACGAACTCGACGCCCGCCACAAAATAAGCTGTCTGGCGGGGGAAAGGGACTTTGGCCTCAACCAGCGTGTCGTACACGGGCTTCGTTCCGCCGGCGACAAACAATTTGTTTGCTCCGGAGATGGCAAAGAATAGTCCGATCGAAACCCGTACGAGTAGGATGGCATATTGTTCCAACTCACCGCTACCTTGCAGCGCAAACTGGAACAGCCGTTTCAAATCCATCTCTCATGCCCTTCCGACCGAGGATGTGCTCTAACCATACCCCCACAGCATGCATATTCGACTTCTGCAAATCAACTTCTGCAAATTCGACTTTCTCCTAACCGCGGCCAAGCGGTGCTATATCGTTCGCGCCGATGGGCTGGCACTTTAAGCGGGCACGCGCAAGCGTTTAAATCCACATCCCGTCCGGGCCGAGCGTTAACCGTAGGTGAGGTCGGTGCTCTGTCCGACTTCGATGATGTAGCCGTCAGGATCGCGGATGTAGCAGCGTATCTCGCCGTACTTGGGGATCGGCTTCGTGATGAACTCGGCTCCTCGACTTTTCCATAATTCATAACACGCTTGAATATCCGCAACGCGGAAATTCATAAAGCTGTTGATGTGATTCGGGTCGGGGACGCTGAGCACTACCGTCGGCTTATCCGGGGTCGGGCCGCCCCCAACGTTCAGAATCATCCAGATATTGGCCAGCTGAAGGTACGCAGGCGCGTTGCCGTCACCCATGCTCAGAATGCGAGCACCAAAGACTTTTTCGTAGTAGCGAGCCGATCGGTTGATGTCGGCGACGGTGAGAAAATGCGCAATGCTGATACCCTCTCGCGGGGGCATTTCATAGCTCTTCTGTTCGACTTGTACGGTGCTCATTGACGACTCCTATTTCAATAAACAGTGCTCAACCGCTCATTCTGGTTCTGCGTATCATACCTGCTGCCGATTAAGCCTGCATGAACCATGGAACGTCGCCAAGTATTGTATCGGCCCTAAGCTCGTGCGATTTCCCGGCGCTTTTTCAAAAACTCGGGATTCTCCCTATTCCGAAGCCAGCTCGAGACGACGAAACTTTCCGGCAAGACTTTGCGTAGCATGAACGGCGGCGGGTGCTAGCCAGTTTGTGCGGTCAAAGAGCTTAACAAGGAAACGATTATGGACAGCAATCCTATCGGTCTGCGAGCGGTGATGATCGGACCCAAGGGATTGCGCGCGGGATGGCGGCTGCTGATTTTCCTGGTGATGTTAGTCGCGATGGGCGCGGGAGCGCGTGCGATTATCATCCGATTTCTGGTATCGGCGGGATTTGATCCCGAGAAGTTCACGCCGTCGCATGTCGCCGTGCCGGATGCTTTTTTCGTAGTCATAGTTACGGTGGCTGCATGGGTCATGAGCAAAATCGAAGGACGCAAGATCGGTCAGTATGGCCTGCCCTTGAAACAAGGACTGATGAAGCACCTGTGGTTGGGTCTATGGATCGGCTTTCTCGCCAGCAGCGCAACCGTCCTGATCATTTACCTGCTGCATGGGCTTCAGATCGCGAGCCCTGCGATTCATGGCGCGACGATTCTGATGTCGGCGGCTGCCTGGGGCTGGGCATTCCTGTTATCAGCCATAGCGGAGGAGTTCCTGTATCGCGGATATACGCTGTTCACGCTGACGACTGGCATAGGTTTTTGGCCCGCAGCTGTGGCACTCTCCGCTCTGTTCGGGTTCGGTCACCTGAGCAAGAAAGGAGAAACCATATTCGGCGCGCTGTCGGTGGTGTCATTTGGACTGTTGTTGTGTTTGTTTCTGCGGCGAACCGGAACTCTATGGTGCGCGGTGGGCTTTCACCTCGGCTACGACTGGAGCCAGACATTCTTTTATGGAGTGCCCAACAGCGGGTTTACCCCGTCGCGCAACCTCTTCAATGTAACTTTGAACGGGCCACGGTGGCTGACGGGAGGGACGGTGGGGCCCGAAGCGAGCGTGATCTGTCCGCTCGTCTTGGCAGTTGTGGCGATATTGTTCAGCCTGAAGTATCGGGAAGCGCGATATCAGGCATGAACTCCTCGGTTGGAACTCACCGGGGACAGAGGGGACGTTCACCAATTTCCATTGTCGAAAAATGGAAAACGTCCCGTCTGTCCCCCGTTTCCCTCCGATTCTTATGCCGCTGAAACCGACTCCTTCTTCCCGTTGAGTGCCGCTAGAAGAAGTTTCAGAAGCGCTTGATCAGAGAACGGGTTCTGACCTGAGATAAGCTCGCGATCCTGAAGGACGTAGCTCTGCCATGGAGCGACGACACTTACGTCACCGCCCGCGGTACGCAAGGCGAAGTCCGGGTAGAAGAGAACCTTACCACCAATCTCAAGCGGCTCCCGCTGCTGCTCTTCCGCGGTCGAAAAGATGGTCATCTTATATCCAGAATAGATCCAACCCTCAGCCTTTGCCCGCGCTCCAGCGGCGTCGCCCGCCGCCAGCGCGGCTACCACTTCCTTCGAATTCGGAAGAGCTGAGAGAAGTGAAATCGGGCCATGGCAGAGCACTGCCGTGGGCTTGGATATTTCATGAAAGTGTCTCATCACGGTGCCGGCGTCGGGATCATCGAGAAGATCGATCATCGGGCCATGGCCGCCGGGGACGAAAACAGCATCATATTGATCCAGGCCCGATGCGATGACATCCGAGATACGACTCGGATTTTTGAGCCCAGTCAGGGTGTCGCGGAATTTTAGATAGTCCTGAAGCTTAGCCTCGTTCCCACCGAAGAAGTCGGCTACGGCTGAATGGACATCCATTTGCGGCGTGTTGCCTTTGGGGTTGGCGAAAGTGATTTCGTAGCCCTCGTTCATCAGGGCGCGAACCGGAACCGTCAGCTCGTTGAGGTAGTAGCCAGCGCCGGCATAGACCTTGCCATCTTTCAAGGGCAAGCCGTGACCGCTCGAGACTAGTACCAAGACTTTTCCTTTTGTTGTCATTTTGTTCTCCTTTGAAATTGAGTCTGTTTCCTGAGATCACTAATTCCCCATTCATTGAAATTGGGGAACATTCCGTCTGTCCACGGTTTCCGCCAAAGTGCACAAGGGCGGGCCACCGCAGCTGATGTGGGTTACGACGTCGGGAATCCGAACATCAACCAGGACTGATTGGCTACCCAATGCGGATAAAGCTCCGTCATCTTGTCGAACAGTTCCTGGTCGGACTTCGCGGTTTTCTGCACCCGGTCGAAGTCCTCGAGGTAACGCTTGGTGTCCTGGATCGCCGAGGGAGAGTCGGGCGCGCCCGGCTTCTTGTGACCGGCGACAACCATCGCCGGGTTCAGCGCCGCTAACCGATCCAGCGACGCGATCCAATTCTTTCGGCTCTCGGGGGTGGTGTCGCCGACGTATATGCGGCATTGGTTGTACACAACGTCGCCAGCGACGATCAGGCCGATCGACGGAACATGTAGAGACGTCGTATCGGCACTATCGGTGTGGCCCTGCTCGATGATGCGCAATTCGTGGCCCTCGAGAGTGAACGTGTCTTGCTCATAGGGCTCAGGTGCAACCAACTTCGTGGGTACCTGCCCAGGAAACATCCGGCGTGCTAACCGCTCCACTGGAGTAGAGAGATAGATCTGCATGATGGCGTTCAACGTCCTGGGCGTCGCTATCGCCCGAGCGCCCGGGAAACGGTCGAGCAGAATGCTCAGACCGTAGAAGTGGTCGAAATGGGCGTGCGTTATATAGATGGTCTCTAGGTTGCGGTGGTGCAGAGCCACCCAATCCGCGAGAGCCTCAGCCTCAGCTACCGTGCACATTGCATCCACCAGCACCGCGTCGTACTCGCCGAAGATTAAAGTCGACGTGATCGGGTCAAAGCCGAGCGCTTCGCCGAAGCGCTTTGGCCGCTCGCCGACCATGGCCTTTCCCGGGGCGGTAAAAACGTTAACACTCAGCGTGTTCGAGGCGGCAGGCGCGGTCGCACGCGTGGTCTCTTGCGGTGCAGTTGTGGTGGCCATTTGATAGTCCTTTCGATGTCGGAGCGAGTGACTGTTCGAGGCAAAATTATGTGCCCATCAGTTCGACCCATTGAGCGCGAAATGCAGGGGCGGTGAACGGATCCGCAAAGTACTGTGTTTCCCGCGCAACCTTGTCGCCCGTGAACTCCATGATGCTCACGGTGTAGGACAGCTTGCCGTCGTAGGTCAGGATATACTCGGTGACCCAAAGATCGCCGCTGCCAATGATTCGCCGGATAGAAAACCGCTTTTTGTTCGGTTGACTGGCGCGCTGGCCCTGTATGTTGCTTCGACAGCGGGTTCGCTCGCCCGACTGCGGGTAGTCCAGCACGGCGTCCTCGTGATAGATGAGGTGCTCGGTTTCAAAATCGTTGGCATCGGACGCCGCCCAATGCTGATCGAGTGCCGCACGAATCTGCTGATCTCGCATGGCAGGAGATTGCTGCGTCTCTTGTTGGGCGTTCATCTTCGACCCTTCCATTTGAAAAGAAACTAAAAGTATCGTCTCTGGCTACCAACGACGCGCCGGTACGGCGCCATCCACATGGAGAATCTCTCCGCTCACATGACCTGCCTTTACCAGGTAAAGAACCGCATCGACAATATCCTTTACCGTCGCCCTTTTTCTTGCCGGTTGCGTCGAGTCACTGGGATCGTTCTGGTGCATTGGCGTATCCACTTCGCCGGGTGCCACGGCATTGAAGCGAATGCCGTCTTTTGCATACTCGGTTGCGAGATTCTGGGTTGCTGAATTCAAGCCACCCTTCGTGATCATCGAAACCGAGCCATTTACGCCGGCGATCGGCCGGTCGGCAAGAGCCGCGGTGATGGTCACAACGCATCCTGATTTCTGTTTCAGCATTTCTCTCACGGCGCGCTGAGTGATGTAGAAGAACCCGAGCAGGTTTGTGGAGACAAGGGCGCCGAAGTCCTTGTCGGTGAAGTCGAGGAAAGGCTTGTTCAGGAAAATGCCGGCGTTATTCACCAAAACATCGATGGTTCCGAAATTCTTAACGGCTGCTTCGACGGCATCGGCAGCCGTTTGCTGCTTGCCGATATCGCCATCGACAAGAATCAGGCTGGGCGAGGCAGTCAACTTTTGATCGGCTTCGCGAGACATCGCTAGGACGTTATAACCTTCTCCTAGAAATGCTTCGACTAAACCCGCGCCAATACCTCCCAATGCTCCGGTTATGATCGCCGTTCTCTTTCCCGGCATGAATGACCTTTCGTCTTATAGCTTCGAAACCTCACACACAGCAGGATAACCGGCCCTCTCAAGCTTCATCCCGCCTTTCGCTCCACGCCCTCCTCACGTGAAGACCCGACAAATCCTTGCACGAATCCGGCGACCTGATCGGCCGCCGTATCCATTGCGAAATGACCGCCGTCAACAATGTGAACATCAGCATTCGGCACATCTTTGCGATAGTGTTCAGGCTCGCCCGAGTCGAACGAGAGTTCGTACTTGCCCCAGATCACCAGCAATCGCGGTTGGTTCTCGCGCATCCACGCTTGCCACTTCGGATAGGCTTCTACATTCGTTCGATAGTCGTAAAACAAATCGCTTTGAATCTCCGCCTGCCCGGGCCGGTTGAGAAAATAGAATTCGTCGGTCCAGAGATCGGGGTTGTAGCGTTCCACATTCGGATCGTTTCCCACATGCCGGGTACGTGTTGCGGCAAGCGAAAGAAGATTTGCACGAAGTGCGCTTTCGTTCGCCGCGCGATCCGCCCAAAACTCGCGGCGCGTCTTCCAGTTCACTCCGAGTCCTTCGTTATGCGCTACCGCGTCCTGAACAATGAGAGCTTCCACCCGCTCCGGGTGCGCCAAAATCATGCGAAACCCCACCGGTCCGCCATAATCCTGCATGTAGAGCGTGTAGCGCGAGAGCCTTAGCGCTTCGGTGAAATGATTCATGATCTCGGCGTAGTGATCGAACGTGTATGCGAACGTCTTTGCATCCGGCCAGTCGCTGTGCCCAAAGCCAGGGTAATCGGGAGCGACCAGATGATAGCGATCGGACAGCCGTGCAAAGAGCGGCTCGAACATACGCGACGATGACGGAAGTCCGTGAAGTAGAAGAATCGTCGGCGCGTTTTCCGGACCGGCCTCTCGATAGAAAATCGAGAGGCTGTCGATTTGTATGGTGCGATAAGAAGTTGGATACTTCATAGAATGTTCCTTTCCCCCCTGCGCGAGCTGTCGGCGCCCAACGCTTACGCAGCTATTCGCTCCGCCGACCGGTCCTTGTGCGGCGCTCCCACGTAAGGGAACTCCGCAAGCAGGTCTTGGTGAGGACCCACCTTGTCCTGCGTCACCTTTCCAGTTGTGAACACCCGGACGGGATCTGTACCGGTCGCGTTCAGCGCTTCTGGTACGGGTGAAAGATGTAGTCCTTCGCCTTCACTGGCGTATGGCACGCGAATCCGCAGTCTGAGAGGCTTTTGGCATCGGGCGAGAACTTGTCCGATGCGGGGTCGTAGTTGAACACTGCGTATCCCCACCCGCCGCTTTTCGGAAATCTCCTGCTGTCCTTTTCCATGACGAATGCCTGGGAAAAAACGTCTGGCACCTCCACGGCGAAAGGGGCTTCGGTGCTCTTCTTGTGCTTCCACTGGAGCTTCACGATCATGGAGCCATCGGGGAACGGCTGGCCGTTGCCCGGAATGCCGGCTTTGAACGCCTTGATCATCGTCGGATTCGCGACGATTACCTTGAGTATTTCGTCGGTCCGCGCGGATGAAACGTCAGCCCAGTCCTCGTATCCCTTGAAGTCGGAGAAGGCGATTCCACTCGGCGATTTCAGCGCGTACTTGTCGTTGTTCTGGCTTTGGTTTTGGCTCCGCGCGTAGCTTTGCGTGTAGCTTTGCGAATTAAGAGCCGCAACGGCGAGGAGGGTGACCACTGCTGTGCCTGTCGCAATCTTGAGCCTGCTCGTGCGCGTCATGGCTGATCTTTCTTATGCAGATTTCGATTTTGGTTCTCGGATAGAGCGTGAGGATATCACGCGGCGGTTGGCTCGCCAACTTTCCGTCGTCGAAACCGCGAGACGTTCCGTCTGTCCTAGGTTTTCCCGGTTTCTTACTTCATTCCCACCACTGCGTCCGTCGACACAAAACTCCGGATGGAATCGGCAACTTCGCCCGGTTGATCGATCGGCATCAGGTGGCCGCAGTTACGAATCACTTTGATCTGTGCGCCCGAGATTCGTGGGAGCACTTCGCGCTCCTGTTGCTGTACCGGGTCTTGCCGGTCCTGGTCTCCCGCACTCCTTGATTTGTGTAGTGCTCCACGACGAGGCTCTTGGTTCGTCGCTCTGGATATCGTGGCAGCTAATCGTGAAGGACGACATTTAGAAGTGAACTATGAACTTGCAACCCGCTCTCGCCATAGTCAACAAAGCCTAACTTTCTGAACCGATTCATGAAAAAACTGACTCGCGACCGCGTTGTGCCTACCATTTCTGCGAGGGTCTCTTGAGACGGCTCCTTGAGAACCAGTGGTTTAGCCAGTATTGATGGGGGTTTTTGGATTTGCCGCGTAGAGTTCCACTCTCTCCGCCACACAGTCTGAGTTGCAGAGAAATCAGGCTGCATTACTGCAAGAATCGCTGAGGCTGAAAATCGCCGCAATTCCGCAGGTCAAACGCCGTGGCACACGTAAGTGATGGAAAGCGCGGTGGTTAGCAAGAACGTCGATTTAGCTCGAAATGTTGAAAGGGTCGAAACTGTCGATTGTGTTAGAAGCTATGCTGAAGAGGTAGCCGTACAATACGTGAAACATTCACTCGTGTGGATTTCGAGCAGATCGAATGCCCGAAATGTGGCGTGAAGTTCCAGCCGGCAGAACGGGAGCGGAACTGAAAGCCCTCAGGGCGTAGCAACCAGCGTCTCCTGGTGGGGTGCCGGATGAAAGGCCATCGCAACCGAGTAAAGCTCGCTCTGCATAGAATTGCTCAGGCATGTGTGGATCACGTGAAAGTCATAGCAATATCCACACAGTAATTTGCCGCAGCATTCCCTGCAGCAGCTAGAACAGATCGAGGCTCCACAATCGACGCACTCCGTCACCGCCGCCCTCCCGCACCGCCTCTCCTTCTCTGTAGAACCGTATGCGATTGTGCAGAAGAATGTCATGGTTAGGCTGATTTCTTTGTCAGGGAACAAAACTCGATAACCCTTCCGAGTTGCAATTGAGGAGCCCACTTCAACGGTTTCCGAAAGTTCTTTGGTACATAAAACTCAATTACTTTTGCCATGACAACCTCCTTGATCTCATTCCTTTCTGTTGGCCAGACTCCCATCCGCGTTCAACTTCCAATCGGTCTACCAAATCCATCCGCATTGACAACGCACGGAATCGCACAACCGGAGCTTGTGCAAAAGCGCCTTACAGGCAGCGCATGATCTCATCCACATAGCCCCTCCCCAAGGATCGCGCGGGAAGAAGGTTGCATCCGTTTTTCCAACTCTTTCAAGCGACGGACTCCTTTCGCAAACATCGCCCAGGCCAGTGCCTTCATATCTGGATCCCCAGAATCGGCAGCCCTGAGTAGTTCCTCGCCTGCGTCTTTCTGTCCGAACCTGCACCACATGACTCCGCAAAGAAACACATAGTTGCTGTCCATCCCGGCCTCCTCCTACTCAGCGTCTGGCAGCGTCAATCGCATTCCAGCACTCCGTTGGAACAACTTCTTCCATCATCAAGTGCAATCCGATTGCCAACGCTAGCCCGTCTGAACCACCCGCTACACTCGACCTATCTCATTGGCAGCGTTCAAATATCGATAATCTCCGGGCCATTGTGATCCCACACCGTCGAACCTTTGGAGACCTGCTCGATCTTGACGACGACTGCAAATGCCGTCACATCGTTGGTTCATGACCGAATGCCAGTCATCCTTAATCAAGACAGCTACGATCTCTGGCTCGATCCGGGCATGAAGAACGTTGCCGCAGTGTCCGAATTGTTGCGCCCCTGCGATACTCGGCTCATGCGGTGTTATCCCGTGAGCAGTCGTGTCAATAGTGTCATTAACGATGACGAGGAATGCTCTCGACAAGTGCAACACTCCGTCATTCAAGACCATCTCTTCTCGTAGCGTTCCGCTGCTTTTTCCGACGCTTAGGCGAACATCGGCGCTGGTCACAGAGTGGTCACAAAACTGTGGCCATCTTGACAAGTTAAGTAATTGACCAACAAGGGAGATAGGCTGGTTGAATATCCAGTGTTTCGATCAAAGTCACTTGGGAAGCCCCGCATTGACGGTCGTTTTTAACAATTGCAGTCGCGACCGCAGCTCCCATCCCGCTTGCACCGGATGCCCTTGCTCATCGCTTCTCTAAGTCTCACGCGAGCTCTGGCAAGCCGTGCCTTGACCGTTCCGGGGGGGCACTCCGAGGAGATCTGCTGTTTCGCGAATGCTCAAGCCATCGATGTCGC
>Ga0207100_1136_pt1 | contig 16383 bp, 22 predicted proteins | sample Alteio_BWMinHeat_82_FD_153520 | JGI IMG/M metagenome (GOLD analysis project Ga0207100, IMG submission 153520) | Enriched cells from forest soil in Barre Woods Harvard Forest LTER site, Petersham, Massachusetts, United States -... | ecosystem: Environmental > Terrestrial > Soil > Temperate forest >...
CTTTCGATCAAGCTGCCCGCTTCAACTCTCCGCACTTCTGACAGAAGCATCTGAACTCTGGTTTCTCTGGGATTGCGCTGTGGCCACACTTCGAACAGATAAACCAGCCTTCCGGTCTCGACAACATGGGGACGAAGTAATTACCCAGAACGCAATAGGGACAGCGAACGACCTGCTCAGTCATTTTTTCAATCCGAACTACGCAACCGCTCACGACTGGTACAGCTACCGAGCCTTCGATTATCCCATCGACTGTGAGAGAGAACTCGATAGTTAACGTCACGGCAGAATGAGAAGCTCTTTCACCATTGACACCTCGTTCTCTAGATTCAGTACAACACTTCGTTCTCGCCCTTTTCAGCGATAAGTTTCTGGAACTGCTCTACGATCTTGTCCCGTCGGGCCATCAGAGCTTTAACTTCATCCTTGGTGAGGTAATGTTTGGTCTTTTCCGTCAGCTCGTCTTGATTGAGCGCCTTTAGTTTCCCGAACAACTGCCGGTCGCAGTGTGCCAAGTCCGAAGCGCTTTTCAGTTCCTTGTGAAGCCGAAATGCGCGGGTAAAATCGATTCTCCAAATTTTCCAATCGTCGGTGATTAAGACATTCGTGAGGTTGGGGTCACTGTCGTAGACCAACTGGTCTAGCACGCGAACCTTGTACATCTGATTGTTCCAGGCGTCAGGATCAGGGACCGCAATCTTCTGCGCGACGCGCTCCTTTTCGTCCATCTTCACCGGCAACCACCAGCTGAGCGAGCCTGAATCGCCTTTCCATTTGCGCTCGACATAGACCGGCACGATATCGTCCAGACCCAGCATCTCAGCCAACTGATAAGCAGCGATGTTGTATTTGTAAGAATCGACAAAGCCCAGCTCTGTGCCGCTGGCAAGCTCCATCCTGGGTTTGTGTTCATCAATCTTTTGGAAAGAGGCGTCGTGAGTCACTGTACCGTCACTCAGCGTAAGCCGTAAGGTTTGGGTGATGCCTTTCTTGGCCTGCTCACTCTTCACCACCTTGGCGGTAAGAAGGAACTGCTTGATCTGTTCCTTGGTCAGCGTTGGCTCATCGGACGCAGTGACAAAGCGTGTGCAGGTCAGACAAACGACCGTGCCAAGAATTAGTTTCCGCCAGCGCACAGGAAGTATGTACATCGGTATCCCCCCTGAATTATGCGAACAAATCTATCCCCCAAACCACCATTCGACAACCTGAAATCCAATCGGCGCTAGCAAGAGCGTTGGAAGCTTCACTCTCCACAGCCTATTGCGGTCTCCTCCCCCATCAACCTCTGTTACAATCCGGCCTCGGAGGAAACAACTTTGGCGAACCTGTCTGGGATTGTGAAGCAGTTGAGCAAGGAACGTGACCGACTACAACAACAGTTGTCCGACTTCAATGCGGCACTGGAGGCTTTTGCGGGAGTATACCGAGGCAACAACAACGGAATCAAACCTCGGCGCAAACTATCCGCCAAAGGCCGGGCAAGCATCGCCGCCGCCCAGAGAGCACGTTGGGCGAAGGCAAAGGGCATAGCAGAAGTTCCAAAGAGACGAACGATGTCAGCTTCGGCTCGGCGCAAGATCGCGGCCGCTCAGCGGGCAAGATGGGCTAGGGTCAAGCAGGGGAAGAGAGCCGCTTAGCAAAACCAACCGTGTCCTTTTTCTGAACCGAACCGAGCATGCGCGCGAATCCGAATGGATTCGGGCATGTCTAATTATCCTGGCATTGCCACTTTCGGACCAACCACTTGTACGGAAACGAGTTCCGGACAGCATCGGGAGTTTTGGAGCGATTTGACAGCGTCTTCAGCCGTGAATCTCCCCATAACCAGGGCCAGCTTACGATTGGGTGTCATTTGGATGGGTGTCAGATCAATCCGCTGCACGTATTCCGTGGCCCGAGTGCTACCTCGATTCACTTTCACAACAAATTTTGTGTTCATGGTTTTCATAAATGCCTCAGATGTTGCCAGGCGTTGAAGGAAGTTTTAGCCATGCACGGACCTCGCAGTTCACCATCGATTGATCCTGTATTTCCCAATTCCCATGAAGCCGACATCCAACCGTTCTTCTCAGGTCATTCGAATTTCGACTACGGCAGATAAGAGCACACTCATGACCGTCAAATGGAAGCCTGTCTCTCACGGAAACCCATGACAGGGATGGGTTCTCAGCAGCAAGCATCTGATTCCTCCTTTCTCATACTTCACACTTCTGACGATCAATGCCTGGCTGGTTGTGGTGGCAACCTGGATTCTATTTCTCGATAATCTGGGTGACACTCACTGTCGTTAGGGACTGACCACACTCCAAGCAATATGCCTTTAATCGGGATGTGATCAACCCGCAAGACGGACACATCCTCTGCGATCCGTACGCGGCGATCGGGGGTTTCGGCTTGTGGATCTTGCGGAGGAACGGTATCGCCAATAGCGCGACAAGCAGACCGAATGAAATACTAGTCGAGTTCAGCAAGGTGCTCCTTCCAAACCTGGGGGGCGAAGTAAGCTGCCCCCCATTTCTTTCCGCTACTGCCTGTTACGCGGCCTTGCCGGGGGCCTTGGCTTCGGGAGCCCTGGCTTCGAGCGTCTTTTCACCGCCCACGTTGACCTTAATCTGTTTGGGCTTGGCTTCGGCCTTCTTGGCGAGCTTGATTTTCAGCACGCCGTTGTCGTAGTCGGCGCTCACTTGTCCTGGGTCAACGGAGCTAGGCAGAGTGAACGAGCGGGTGAAGCTCCCGTATTGCCGCTCGACGCGACGGAAGTTCTCCTCTTTCTCTTCCTTCTCAATCTTGCGTTCGCCGTGGACGGTGAGGGTGTTGTTGTCGATGCGGACATCAATGTCCTTCTCGTCGATGCCGGGGACATCGAGCTTCAGAGTAATGTTGTGTTCGTCCTCATAGATGTCCACCGGCGGTGCGAAGCTGGTGGTTGTCAAGGCCTCCTCCGGCCCTTCGGGGCTGTACGACTCACGGAAAAGACGATTCATGCGGTTCATGCGGTCTTGCATGGTGGAGAACTCACGGAGAGGCTCCCAACGGGTCAACAGTGTCATAACGCAGTTCCTCCTTGGGGAAAGCTAAGAGGAAAAACTTCAGATGGGCTGACTTAGTTCAGGGAATCTGAACGAGTAAGAAGAGGTAGCTTGCTCGATCACAATGCTAGGCTCGTGCGCTACCGCTGTCAAGGTTCGGTGCGGGATGCTTTTCCAAAACCGTCATCCCGGTTGTTAGGCTTGGTGGCCTGTATCCGCTCAAGCGATCGCTCAATTGACAGCAACTCTTCCCGCACGTTGCAGAGTCTATCGAGAAGGGCCTCGATTTCGCCTTTATGAATGCGCGGCTGTCGTGGGCTATCCATAAAATGCGCTTCACTCTACCAAAGACGCACTGGAGAAGTCGGCACGCTGGCGCACTGTCCAACATCCGATGTCGCACTGGGCAGAAACCCAAGCGGAATGGGCTACGCGACGACAGTAGCACACCAAAATTGGCCGATTTCTACTTAGTTGACGCCGGTGAAAAACGCCTCGCCGTTCGGACTTCCTGGTAGGGGAATTTCACTCTCCTGCCGTCAGCAAGTGTGGTAATCCACTCTCGGTCTCGCATTCTCCCTCTGCTTGTGCCACGAGCGCCCAGTGGACACCACCATAACAGCGTATGATCATAAGTCATGATGGATGCGAACCACATTTCGGAGCGCCTCGCCAGTATGAGACTGGAAATTAGCGACCTAAGAGTTATTAATGCCCGGTATTGGGTAAAAGGCCAGCACACTGCGTTGGACAAGTCAGCCCACGCTTTACGGGAAGGACGCCTCCTGGGGATCAAGCAAGAGTTGTCGGACATGATGAAACGCTGTGCCTAATCCCTCTTGCGGTCCACTATTTCATGGCATCCGCCACAGGACTGTTCGTCTGTGTGGAACGGTCATGCTCAGACAAGTTGTAGACATAGCGCGCATTCGCCAGAATGCCCGGAAACGCTGGCACTTTCGCGGTAGTGGGAAGTTCTTGACACACTCTTGCGCTTGGTCGGGGCACGGGCCGACTGGTTTGCGCAAATGAAAAAACAGAATGAGCCTTCGAACGCTGGGAAGGCTCAGTTGGCGGCCTGGAATTTTTCTTATACCTACTTTATTGGTGTTTGGCGAACTCGGCGGGCGTGAATTTGCCGTCTGGACGTAGCTTGCGTTGATCTCCGTAAAGTGCTTCCACTTTTCGGGCAGGTCGTCCTGCACAAAAATGGCTGACACCGGGAAACTGTTCATGCGCTGCGAAAAGGATTCACCCTCCAAAGAACCGATGGGCACACCATAACGACGAAGCTGGATGTTCTGCTCGCCGGTAACAACGCAACGCTGACCGAGAGGAATGCAGCCTTTGGCTCATGCACCAGAGCGGACGTATTTGCCAGTCCTACGCACTGCTATGAGCTTAGGGTTTTGGACGATGGGAGCATTCTTGAGGCAAAGTACGAAGCCGGTCCCATTCCCGATGACGGGATTTTCGACGGAGAGGGTATCAAGCCAGCCTAGTTTTTAACGCAGCGTGGCTCCGGCGCCTCAGAAGCGAAGGGCAGGTTTTTGGGCCGGACTGGCCGACGCCTTTTATCGTTTCCGACGCTTATACTAGCCTTTTTATGCGCATAAACCTTGCGGAACAACAGCAGAAAATGCGGCGGCGGCAAGCTGCAAACAAGCAAGGCTCTACAAAACCTGATTTTAAGAAAAGTTCGAAAGCTGTGGACGAAGGTCTGCTCCGACTGAACATTCGGTCAGAAAAATCCGTGAGGGCAAAGTTGGGACTGGAGATGCGCCCAGCCGACACCCAAGAAATGCAACTAGTCTGCAACTGCTGTGGGCAGCCGTATTATCCCAACAAGTCGTGGGAAGACCGAATAAGGGCAATAATCTTTGGGGCTGAGAAATATGCAGTCTGTCCGTTATGTACCCAAGCAGTGCCCGATGACGTTCTTCGTAATGAGGGCTACAGGCAGCGGTGTCATCACGAGGTTGCACGATTGCAGCGCATGTTCGAATCCGAGAGTAAGACACAGACGGGAGGTAACCGCATGGCCGAACCGACGTATGAGGAACTGAAGGCGCGAGTCGCGGAACTTGAAAAGCAGAAGCACGGCGGCAGTTTGCAGTTTAGGGTGGGCGACAAGGGCGGTGTCAGTGTCTACGGTCTTGGCCGTTTCCCCGTAACGCTCTACTACGAGCAATGGGTGCGCCTGCTCGATGCGGCGGAAGAACTCCGCGATTTCCTTGAGACGAACAAAGCGAAACTCAAGCTTAAGGAGCCGCAGTAGCACTCGGCGACCCATTATCCCCTCTGCTGCCATTTGTCCCAAGCGGATTGGAAGAATTTGAACGAATGGCCGAGCATGCAAACTCCGCGGCAGAGCTTCGGAGCGCAAGTATGGAGTTTTTCAACCACGATGAAAAGCTTCTACAGGGATGGCTGGGGAAGGGGACTCAAATCGCCGTCCCATTCCCCAGGCCCCATCCCCGCTAGATACCATGCAGGCAATACTCAGCGGCAAGTGTGCCAATTGCAAACTGTCTCAACCGAGGGGTTCACCCCAGGATCATGTGGTTATTCGTGGGCCCGCATGCGTTGGCGAGTTACATAGGCTGCGACCTTGAGGCGGTTCCCGCATAGTCGCATGCTGCACCAGCGTCGCGTCCCCTTCTTGCTGGTGTCAAGAAAGTGCAGTACACACTGATCACACTTGCGGACGCGGCTGCGATCCACGTTGGCGAACAGCGCCGCCGTGCTATGCGCCAGCGGGGCAAACAAGTCTTCGGGTTGGCGCGGTTCGAACCACAACTCCGTCGCGGACGCACTTCCACTCGTATTCAGCTTGGTACGCATGGGATGATCCGCCATGAGTCTATTTAGTTCATCTACGGTGGAGTGATGAACTGCACCACCACCCTCCCAGGCAAGGATTTCCTTCCTCAGCTTCTCGCGCAGATCACGCACGGCTTCCAAGGTGTGCTGAGCTCGAGCCGATTTTCCCCATTTTTGCTGAAGATTCCCCACGTCGCGAGCACTGAGTAGCTCCGCTGCCTGGAACCAGTGCAAGAGCGCGCTGAAATCAGGGAGCAGCTCCATAGGCTCGCCGTTCAGGACAGGACGCGTGTTCAGAAAATCCAGAGCCAGCTGGTTGCCGATGAAGAGGAACCCGTCTCTCCAGTCGGAATTGTGAATTGTCTCCGCCCGGCCCATTTTCTACCCCAATAGATTATAACACCGATAATGAATCATTTTATAGGTTAGTTCATCTGATGATGTAAGCGCAGACAACGTCGTCGAAAACGGCGCCGTCATGTCAGCGCCAGCACCAACTTCTTGAGGAGATACGCAATGACTCGTTATCACCACGCCATCGTCGACGGCTCCAAAGTGTTTTATCGCGAAGCCGGCTCGAACACTTCGCCAAACATTTTGTTGCTGCACGGCTTCCCAACTTCGTCACATATGTTCCGCAACCTCATTCCAGCGCTGGCTGATCGGTATCACGTAGTCGCGCCAGATCTACCGGGCTTTGGCTTCTCGGACGCGCCCGACCGCACGCATTTCCGCTACACGTTTGAGAACCTGGCCAAGGTCATCGACCACTTCACCCAGACAATCGGTCTGGAGCGCTATGCGATTTACGTCTTCGATTACGGCGCGCCCGTCGGACTCCGGCTTGCGTTGGCGCATCCCGAGCGGATCACCGCCATCATCTCGCAGAACGGTAACGCCTATGAGGCGGGCCTAAGCCAAGGCTGGAACCCGATCCAGAAATACTGGAAGGAGCCAACCGCCGAGAACCGCACAGCGCTACGCGATTTTCTCAAGCCCGAAACGACGAAGTGGCAATACACGCATGGCGTGCAGGACGAAACACTGGTAGCGCCGGAAGCGTACACCCTCGACTCTGCGCTGCTTGGCCGGCCTGGCAATGACGAGATCCAGCTCGATTTGTTCTTGGATTATGCCAACAACGTTGCGCTCTATCCTAAGTTCCAAGAGTATCTGCGCACAAAACGGCCGCCGCTGCTCGCCGTCTGGGGCAAGAACGATCCGTTCTTTCTGCCTGCTGGCGCCGAAGCGTTCAAGCGTGATAACCCGAACGCCGAGATCCATTTCTACGACACTGGGCACTTCACGCTCGAAACCCACGCTCAGGAAATTGCGAGTACCATGCGCGACTTCCTGGCTCGCAAACTGACGCAAGAGGCCGGCGCTGCATAACCAGTGCGTGGCCAACCATTATTCACGACAAATCGAACAATGCCATCGAGTCACTACGCTACAGGTTAGCCGAAGTTCCACGAGGCAATCTCAGGAATGTTCTTCACCTGAACGAATTTAGATACCTAGAGGCTACTAAAACAATACCCCAGGAGGACCTTTAGATGGCAGCACGTTCAAGCAAGAAGACGCAAGCGGACCTGAAGGCCTGGTGAGGAAGAGTTGGCAGGCCGTATACCGTGTGAATTCGCTCACGCACCGTAGTAAGCGAGAGTCCTGATTGGCTGACGCCGAATGTAGGCTCTCTGCCGGCAGCGTGCGCTGCATTGCTTTTGCCAAGTGCGTTTAGGTCGGAACAGCCTCCCGCAGGCACCACAAGGGTGCACTATGATTTCGGTATCGGTGGCCCTCGCATGCGTCACGCATGGCTCGCAGGGGCTGAATGACGCATTTCCTGCCATCCTATACGGTGTCATGACCACCCCCTCTCTCTCTCGCGCGGACCTGCACTGCCCTTCTTTTACAGACGGCAACTCGTGTCCTAACATTTGGAATACCCCTTCACGCGGCGTTCAATCCCATCCCACCGCGGATAGTTGCGGAAAACTTCTAAGCGAGACATAGAATTGCCGTGTTTCTGGAGCATCGGAAAGTTGGACTTTCCCGCCTTCTGTTGGTTGAGGCAACCACCAGCAGGCTGATTTGTTGAATTGGACCGTAATGGACCTCGGTAAAGCTGGAGCGGTCAGTGGTAACCCGCATTGCAAAACAAGATCGCAATTCCAGCCGGACGCGGAAACGACAACGATCGATTGAGGGTCATAGGATCGCGAATGACAGCAGTCCAGATTAAGGATGCCCATCGACGGATATCCAGCTGGCGGGAGCGCCAAACGCTGAAAGCTGCCCAGCCGGTCACTTCCCAGAGAATTGCCGTGCCAAAAGAGAAGGGAAGATAGTCTGATCGATGAAGGAGCCGCGACAAGTCAGGGTTAGGGTTTTCACTGTTTTGTCCATAGCGACTTCTCTCTGGTCGTGTGCAACATGTGCTGGCTCAAAGTGCAACACCAGCAGGGCCGGGCTTATTGATAAGCGAGGACCCCAAATATGCTTCAGTCTTATTTCTTCTTGTCCTGCATTTCTTCCTTAGCCTCGTGCGCAGCTGCCTTATGGCCAGCCATCGCGACCGCTGCCATGAATGGTGCGGCCGCAGATGGCGGGGTGACACCGCCAGTCAGGACTTTGCGGAAAGGTACATCCCTGTCGTAAATGGCAGTGGTCGAATCCGCGTCCTGCTCCACCACTGCGCCCTCCAGCGTCAGGCCAGCAAACGCGCCTTTGGAGCGGGAGTAAGTCAGCAGTTCGGCATTCATTTTCCAGTCGGTGCCAGCGGAAGCGTGACGCCCCACCGGTCCGGCTGCAGCAGAGCCTTCCCCGCTTAGTTGGAATTTGCTGGAAAGCAGATGTTGCAAGCCCTTGTCATTCATCACCAGCATAACCAGGTCGACACCTTCTGCACCGATCTGCAGCCCTCCGCTTCCGCCACCCACGGAAATGAAAGCGGGAGCGCTCCAGGCAGTTGCTGTCCGACAACTTGCCACGCCGCGTCCGTGTTTGCCGCCGACGATAAAGCCGGCCTTGATCAGGTGGGGAACCACCACGATGCATTTGGCATCGTTCAGCACTTCTTCGGGTATGCCCTTGTCGGGCGCACCCATGATTTCCTTAAGGACGTCCGCTGACTTCTGCAGACGCTCGACAGAATCCTCTTTGGCCGTGGCCCAAGCCATGTTTGCAAGCAACACGACTACGCTAAGCAATCCTGCGAACAGAGTCCTTTTCACAGTGCCTCCTTTTTGGAACTAGAGATTTCATTGCCGCGACGTCAGAGCGCCGGGCGGCGACCCGTGATCAAGTTAATGAGCAGCACGACCACTGCGATCACCAGCAGGATGTGGATGAATCCACCCAGCGTGTAAGAACTGACGACGCCCAGCAACCACAAAATCAGCAGAATCACGAAAATCGTCCAAAGCATGATCACCTCCCGGGAGGGAAAGAGCCCGAGCCACAACGACTCTCTTTTCGATCCCGCCGCACGCCAAGGAGTTGTTTCCGACTATTAGGGGTGAGGGTATTTCCGGCCGGGAAACACTGTAGAGTGCTGGGCGCTCGCCCCGCATAAGACAGCTTCAAACAAAGAGAACCCGCCCCCTTTTGCCATCGAAGTGGATTTCTCAAATGCCTAAACTTCCTCGCTGGATTTTCAATCTTGATCCAGTCTGCTCGGCTGTTGGAGCCTAGCAAATTCAGGGCGCGCCCCTCCATCCTGAGAGGCCGAAACACCATCTAACGTTTGGAGCGCTCACCGGGCATTCTGCTTCGCCGGTCCGGGCCCACTCGTAGACGTGAAGTGCATCCCAACCATTACGCCGGGCCCCCCCGTTTTGGATGAGGAAACGTTCCAACGACTATTGGCCGCGGCTCACATACTGCAGGAGTGTAATGATGGCAACAGACAGACATTTATGGTGGGCTACCTGGGTCGCTCCGGTGGCACAATTGCCCATAATGCTCCGGTTCAGACAGCGCCGTTGACGCCGCAGGCCGCTGAAGTTCGCATTCCCGATCGGCCGCAGGAACAGTTGATTGTCCGGGCTGGTGTTGAGCCACCCGAGACGGCCCGTCAGTTTCGCATTCTTGCGTCCCAGTTGGAAGCTCTGAATCATCAAGTCCGGAGAGATTCCGATTGGCCCCGGTTGCCCGTCGCGCTGGAAACGGAAATACCGGGATATGAGGTTATTGCTGACCAGTCAGGAGCTCGATTTGAACAGCCCCAGTCGGGATCAACGCAGGTCGTGCCACTGGGTGATGTTCCGAGTGGAAGGAGTTATTGGCCTCATAGAATCGTCCGCAGGAGAGTCTCTCAAGGCAACGAATTTTTCTGGACGACCGCCACGATGTTCGCGGTAGCCCCGTTTTTGTTTCTGCTACTAGGCGCGTCAATTTATACTCTCTCACCATTCCCTCGCGGCGTGTCGCCGTCGTCCGAAGTGGTTCAACAGCAAACGCCCTTCCACAGAACGATCACCACGGAATCATCGCCTACGAAATCCGCTGAACCGCTCGTACTATCAGACCAGCCGCCGGCACGCGCAGCAAATTCTGGTTCGTCCGAGAAGAGTGTTGTGAAATCAGATTCTCGTCATTCCACTTTCGGCAGCGAAGCCGATCTCGTTGCGGAAGAAAATGCAAGGGTCGCATCGGAAATAGAAAACAGGATTCGTGCCGATCGCAGGCTGCAGATGACGCGACTTCAGGTACGGGTAAGCAACGGCATCGTTACCCTCTTTGGGAATGTCGGCAGCGATGCGGAACGCGTGGCTGCCGCACAAGACGCTGGCCGCATTGGAGGTATCGAGGCTCTGGTTAACAAACTACAAGTGATCACGAAGCCTCAAAGCCCGACCGGTACCTTGCAGAAACCGTCAGCATCGGTTGCCCCGATCCTAGGAGGGCCCGTAGCCGAGGGTTCAAAAGCTGAGGCCATTAGTAGTAGCACCTCGCGCGGCACCATGGCTTCATCCAACACGCATCCGACGGACTCGAAGGCCCCTGGCATGAGTTCCAGCTCGTCGCCTGTCTCAACTTCGGCACCTCCTCCCTTCATTGAGCCAGACCAAATCACTCTGCCCTACGGCACAGTGCTGGCAGTGCGTCTGACGGAAACATTGAGTTCGGATCTTAACCAGCGCGGCGATACTTTTCTCGCAAGCCTTGCTTCCCCCATTGTGGTCGGCGACCGAGTAATAGTCCCAGAAGGAGCCAGCGTAAAGGGAAAGATTGTTGACGCACGAAACGCCAAGCTCTTCAGGGGCAAGTCCGCCCTCGTAGTCGAAGTGACTCATCTAACCTACAACGGGAGAACCTATGAGTTGCGCAGCAGCCAATATTCAAAGCGGGGTGCATCGCGAAATGCGTATGCAGCGGCCGCCATTACTGGAGGGGCAGGCGTGGGCGCTATTATCGGCACCGTTCTTGGCCGGGGCAAGGGAGCTGCTATCGGAGCCGCGCTCGGGGCGGTCGCAGGCACAGGCGTCCAAGCCGTGACCAAACCAGCATCGGTCGAGCTTTCTGCTGAGTCCGTCCTGAGCCTTCAACTCGAAACCCCGCTCCAGGTCATACGTTCGTCCACTTTGCAACGAGTTCAAAGTGCAGGTCCCGATTTCTCGCCGGATTCCTTATCATCAGATGATAGACCCGTCTTAAAACACCGAGCCGGCAGTCCGTTACCAGACACAAACACGAATACTACTGGAGCAAGCCCAACCTCAGACAAGAGCTCTCAGCAAGCCCCGTCGCCACGATACAACTAAGTTCCCAAACGCCGCTGGTGATTTATGGAAAACGCAAAAAGAAATGGGGAAAACCGTCACGACGTTGCAAAGCCAGCTAAAAGCATTGATTAAAGCACCGTCACCGGCCGCGCCTTCGTCAAGAATTTTCTGTAACGAAGGCAAGACCGAACTCCGGCAGGCTACTGCAACTTCGCGTACTCCGCTTTGGCTTGCTTCAGGATGGGAATGACAGGATCGGCGTCTTCCCGAGCGTGCGGGCCGAGGAAATACTGGCATTCGTGCCCTGCGGTGAGCAAATCGTCAAATTTCTGGTCAGGGTGAAGCGCTCTCAACAGCGGGTCTGAGAGCAGATTGGAGTAGGCGCAGTAATGCTGTTCGATCGCAGCTTTGAGCATGCGAAAGGCAGCGTCCTTCTTGCCGCCATAGGCGAACATCGTACCCTGGAGGTATGAGTGCTCGGGATCGGGGTCGGTAGGTCCGTTGGTTTTGGCATCCTGGGCCATGCGATCGAGTTCGGACGGAGGCCTTGCCTGTGGATATTGACGCTATTGTGCCGTAGGGACGGCGTATGACCAACGATTACCTGAAGTATTACGATCTCGAAACGTATCTCTTCGAGGATGTCCGCCAGCGGTTTCACAAACAAGGAAAACTCGACGCCTTCGACTTGTTCTCAATCATTATCTGGAAGGCAAACCGCGCCAGGTCGAAACTAGCCCAGAGGCTGGCGAAGAAAGTCGGATCCCATTAAATGGCTTATGCCACCACAACGAACATATTCAAACCCTTTAGAGACCCTCAGAATGCGCTAAATACTATCAACACGAAAAAACATTAGCCAATTCTTGACTGGTTAGCCGTTAAAGCGAGAGTGTTAAAAAATGGATATCGTTGGCTTGCTCAAATTCAGGATTAGGTTAAAGCTCAAAACTTTGATACCCATCTGACTTCCAAAAGTCGATCCAGGTCGGACGAATTCCACATAATCCATTCTGCTCGGTGGGCGGTTGTTTATTCGTGTTGATAGTTGCTAGAGAAGTCCTTTGGTCTCAAGTCTCATAGACCGATCCCCAGTTTTGTAGATTTGTGACTTTTGAGAAGGAATGCTTAGCATGAAAGCAGACTTCGACCGCGGTTGCCCTGCACTATTACAGTCGTGAAATGGCAGAACTCCCTGCCAGTGATCTGCACCACATCAGGATCGAAGTCTCGCTCTAAAGCCTGCGAGTCTGACAGTCCCAATGATGCATGGCTCAGATTTTCAGGTTCGCTTAAGGTTCAGAAAAATATCTTTGACTTTAGCTGCCATTTCACTTGTGCAGGGATCGATGTTCTTAGAACCGGATTGGGTAGGAGCGAAAAGACAAGGTCAATAGGCGGACAAGCAGTTCTGAAGCAGAAGCTGAGAAAACAGCTTTCCAGGGGGGAGGCTGTTCGACGAGCGCCTTGAGACTTAGCCGAGTCTGGGGCGCTTTCGTTTTGCAGGTATGTATTTCCGCGAGGATATGTTGAAAGGCGAAATTGGGGTCAGTGGCGGTGAAGTGCCGGAAGGAGTAGCATTGGCTTAACACACCGAAACGAGCGTGCTCAAAGTTCGCCACTTCCAGCATCGCAATTACTCCCAAGGAGGCAACATGTATAGGAAATTCTCAATTGCCGTACTACCGCTCGCTTTCGCGGCAGGATTGTTGGTAGTTGGTCAGACAACCCACGCGCTGCAAACCGCGCCCGCCGCGGAGGACCATGGCGCAATGAGCGGACACGCGATGGGGAGGATGACCCCAGAGAGCCGCCTGAAGATGCTCACAGAAAAGCTCGACCTCACTGATGATCAGCAGGCTAAGCTGAAGCCCATCCTCGAGGATGAATCAACGCAGATGAAGACCCTCCACGAAGATACTTCTCTGACCCCAGAGGATAAGAAGGCGAAGATGAAGGAACTCCACGAGTCGTCTACGGAGAAGATTAATGCCGTCCTAACACCTGATCAACAGTCCAAATGGAAGCAGATGAAGCAGGAAATGATGGAGAAGCACAAAGAGATGAAGGGTCAGGCGGATCACCAGTAACCGCGTGCGTTCGAAAATGGTCGTTGAAGGCGGCCTCTAGGGGTCGCCTTTTAATTTTTGCAAACGCTTCAGACTCTTCAGATACCGGCGAATCGAAATGACTGTCTGCTTGGGGGCGTTCAATTACTAATGTCTGACCTCACTCGGGGACGGGGAAGGAAGGGAAAGGATGAAAGCGAAAGCCAGTTCTGTATCATCGCTGAGTCCGCTGGTAGACCATGTGGTCATCATCATTAAGGAAAACCACACCTACGACAACTACTTCGGCACATTCCCGCATTCGGAGGGCGATAACCAACTGGGCAAGGCGCAGAATCCTCCACCCGGCGATCCGGACCATCGTCACGAAACGTGGATGAAGCGTGATACAGAGCAGCGGTATCGGGTGCAATATTCGGAGGCGGAGATTCCCGTTTATTTTGCTCTGGCGCGCCAATACACGCTATGTGACCACTTTTTTTCAGAAGTAGCGGGTCCCTCGACGCCCAGCCACCTCATGCTGATAGCGGCGGATTCCCCCGTAATCAACAATCCGCCCTTCAGCTCGACGCCAAAGAATTTGTACGATTTGAAATCATTTCCACTCGCATTGCAGAAAGCAGGACTTACCTGGGGTAACTACGGCGGATACGCGTTTCATTACATCCGCGAGCTAGCCGCACTTCCCGGGAATCACACCCGTGATTTGTTTGCCCATCAGGCAGCGGCAGGCCAGCTACCCTCCGTCTCGTGGGTTTACGGAGACGGTAATCCTGCCTATAGCGAACATCCGACACAAAACATTACGCTCGGTTCGGAATGGACTGGGCAGCAGATTCAGGCGATTGTGGATGGCGGTCTGTTTCCGCGAACGGTCGTTTTTGTTACATGGGATGATTGGGGCGGATGGTACGACCACGTTGTTCCCCCTAATGTTGAACAATGGGACAGCAAGCGGGCGCAGTATCCAGGGGACGCGCATCCGGAGTTTGATGGTCAGCAGTTTCGCTACGGCTCCCGCGTTCCTTGTCTTGTCATCAGTCCATACGCGCGGAAGGGATTTGTCTCGCCCACGCAACGTTCACACATCAGCTTGGTGAAATTCTGCCAAACCTTGCTTGGCATTCAGTCCGTCAATCCGCGGCTTGATACGGCCGATGATATGTCCGATTGTTTTGATCCGACACAAGCGCCGCTCGCGCCACCGAACCTTCCGCCACCAACCGCGCTGGGCGGGGGAGGTGGAGGAACTCCGGTGCCGGTGCCTCGGAAACCGACGCGACCGAAGCCTCGGCCGAAACCGAAACCACTGTCGAAACCACGTCGGCCACATCGGTAATCGAGTGCGGTTCCCAGGATGGGAGTCGGGCATTGGAGGATGGGCTGAACGTTTAAGACCTCACAATCCGTCGTGTCGAAGCACAGTGCACCCGAGAATATTTCGGGGACGCCGCTATTTCGCTGATAGCAGGCAGCAAAGAGTGAAGGAGGTAAATATGACCGCGAAGGAAAATAAAGCGCACCGGCGTCCGATGAACGTGTATGTCCGGAGAGGCTCCAAGGCGGAGAAAACTTTCCGTAAACGTAGTGGATCTCCAGTCCCGAAAGCGATTGTGCCGGGAATTGCTCCCAGTCCAGACCACGATTTGAAGTATCAGGGCGGGAAAACAATTCAGAACTTGCGATTCATGAATTTCTATGTCGGTGGCGACGCATGGAATTCAGGCGACATCGCAAATGTCGATAAGGCTTTGGCGGCGGCGATGTCCGACCGGAATCTCAATAACGTGATCGTGCAGTACTTTCCTGGTCCCATTACAACTAATTTTGAGGGCTCGCAGACCCTGCCCGGCCCCGCACCGCAGGTAATTTCGCAAGGCGACGTCGAGCAGATGGTGACGGCATTCTTCAACGGAGGCAAGCTCGCCGCTCAAGACCTGACCTCAACGGTCTTCAACCTAATGCTGCCGCCGGGAACCGTGTTGAATACCGACACCGCGGTTACGGGCAGCGCACAGCATGTGTCTGCCGCAATCAAAAAGGCAGCAGTAAAACGGAAAGTCATCGTGGTCCAGGATGAGGCGGATTCACTCAACGGACTCGGTGGTTATCACGGCTCAGTGCATGTCTCGGGGACCGAGACGGTGTATTACGCGGTTGGCGTCTATTCGCAAACGGAAGCCGATGGCACGGTGAATGGCATTCCGGTATTTGACCAGCCATGGAAGAACGTCGTGGCCACCTTCTACCACGAACTGAACGAGGCGAGGACGGATGCGGATGTGGAAGATACAATCCGCGCCGGCAACAACCCCAATGCCAATTCTTTTCTAGGATGGATATCGGATCAGGGTGAAGAGTGCGGCGACTATCCAGTATCCGAGGCCGGCGGAAATTTGAGCGAGGTGTTTCAGGAAGTGGAGCTAACGGACAAGAGCGGTACCGTTCCCGTGCAGTTCATGTATTCCGATGCAGCGCACGGTCCCGAAGGGCCGATTGCCCAAGCGAATCCACCGGTCAATTCTCTTCAGCGAAGCGTGGGATCTGCCTAGCCTGTAGGGCTTGCGTTCCGAGGAAGTAAGAAGTTGAACAGCGCCTGAGTTGTCCTGCGCGAAGCAGTCTCGCTAATAAATAACATGTTCATTTAGATAAGCCAATGGGAAGCATGAGCCGGTTATCTCCCTCGCAGCAGATAACGCCGCGGGGGGCGATTGCATCCAAAGCACGATT